>Ga0207655_1000329_pt1 | contig 69434 bp, 55 predicted proteins | sample KBSM44metaG_FD_184398 | JGI IMG/M metagenome (GOLD analysis project Ga0207655, IMG submission 184398) | Miscanthus rhizosphere microbial communities from Kellogg Biological Station, Michigan, USA - KBS M4-4 metaG (SPAdes) (version 2) | ecosystem: Host-associated > Plants > Roots > Rhizosphere >...
CGAAACAGACCTTCGACACCATCGGTGGCGGGCATCTGGAATACAAAGCCATGCAGATCGCCCGCGAGATGCTCGCCAGCGGCAAGCAGGACACCCATCTGGAGCGCTTCAGCCTCGGCGCCAGCCTCGGCCAGTGCTGCGGTGGCGCCACCGTGTTGCTGTTCGAACCGATGGGCCAGGTGCAGGCGCAGATCGCGGTGTTCGGCGCCGGGCATGTCGGCCGCGCGTTGGTGCCGTTGCTCGCCAGCCTGCCGTGCCGGGTGCGCTGGATCGATTCGCGGGAAGAGGAATTCCCCGAACAGATCCCCCATGGCGTGCGTAAAATCGTCGCCGAAGAGCCTGTGGATGAAATTGACGACCTGCCCGCCGGCAGCTACTGCATCGTCATGACCCACAACCATCAACTCGACCTGGAACTCACTGCCGCGATCCTCAAGCGCAACGACTTTGCCTACTTCGGCCTGATCGGCTCCAAGACCAAACGGGCCAAGTTCGAACATCGCCTGCGTGATCGCGGATTCGACAGCGGCGTCGTGCAACGCATGCGCTGCCCGATGGGCATTGGCGACGTCAAAGGCAAACTGCCTGTGGAAATCGCCATCTCCATCGCCGGCGAAATCATCGCCACCTATAACGCCAATTTCGGCCAGCACAGCGCCAGCGCCGAACCGATTGCCAGACTGCTGCCGGTTTCGCGGCGCAGTCAGGCCGCCAAACTCAAAGCCTCAAACTGATTAGAGAACCCTCATGCCTCTGACTCGCAAAGCCTACCGCGCCGCCATCCTGCACAGCATCGCCGACCCCGCCGAAGTCGGGATCGAAGCCTCCTACGAATATTTCGAGGACGGCCTGCTGGTGGTCGATGGCGGCAAGATCAGCGCCCTCGGCCACGCCAGCGAACTGCTGCCGACCCTGCCGGCGGACATCGAGATCACCCACTATCAGGACGCGCTGATCACCCCGGGCTTCATCGACACCCACATCCACCTGCCGCAAACCGGCATGGTCGGGGCCTACGGCGAGCAACTGCTGGACTGGCTCAACACCTACACCTTCCCGTGCGAAAGCCAGTTCGGTGACAAGGCCCACGCCGACGACGTGGCCGATATCTTCATCAAGGAACTGCTGCGCAATGGCACCACCACCGCGCTGGTGTTCGGCAGCGTGCACCCGCAGTCGGTGAACTCGTTCTTCGAAGCGGCCGAGAAGCTCGACCTGCGGATGATCGCCGGCAAGGTGATGATGGACCGCAACGCGCCGGACTACCTGACCGACACCGCCGAATCGAGCTACGTCGAGAGCAAGGCGCTGATCGAACGCTGGCATGGCAAGGGCCGCCTGCACTACGCGGTCACCCCGCGCTTCGCCCCGACCAGCACCCCGGAGCAACTGACCCTCGCCGGCCAACTGTTGACCGAATATCCGGATCTGTACATGCAGACCCACATCAGCGAAAACCTCAAGGAAATCGAGTGGGTCAAGGAACTGTTCCCGGAGCGCAAGGGTTACCTCGACGTTTACGATCACTACAAGCTGCTCGGCGAACGCTCGGTGTTCGCCCACGGCGTGCACCTGTGCGACGACGAATGTGCACGTCTGGCGGAAACCGGCTCGGCGATCTCGTTCTGCCCGACCTCGAACTTCTTCCTCGGCAGCGGCCTGTTCAACCTGCCGATGGCCGAGAAGCACAAACTGAACGTCGGCCTCGGTACTGACGTCGGCGGCGGCACCAGCTTCTCGCTGCTGCAAACCCTGAACGAAGCCTACAAAGTCATGCAACTGCAGGGCGCGCGGCTGAGTCCGTTCAAGTCGCTGTATCTGGCGACCTTGGGCGGTGCGCGGGCACTGCGCCTGGAAGACAAGATCGGCAACCTGCAGCCGGGTTCTGATGCGGACTTCCTGGTGCTGGATTACAACGCCACGCCATTGCTGAGCTATCGCCTGAAACAGGCCAACAACATTGCCGAAACGTTGTTTGTGCTGATGACCCTGGGCGATGACCGCACGGTTCAGCAGACTTATGCGGCGGGGGCTTTGGTGCATCAGCGCTGAGTTTTTTCAAGGCATAAAAAATCCCCCGGCGGTGTTAGCCCCGGGGGATTTTTGTTGCCTATCAGATTGCCATCGCTGGCAAGCCAGCTCCCACAGGTTTCTCGGTGTATCGCAGATTCGGTGAACCCCACAAATCCCTGTGGGAGCTGGCTTGCCAGCGATTGGAGCGACTCGGTGTCAGCTCAAAGCTTGGCCGCCGGGCGCCCAGTTTTTTTGGTCTGCAACAGATGCGAGAACACCGCATGCAGATCATCCGACGCACTTTCTTCGTCGAGGTTGAGCTTGCTGTCGATGTGATCCATGTGATGCATCATCAGGTCGACCGCCAGCTCACCGTTGCGTGCTTCGATGGCGTCGATCAATTGGGTGTGCTCGTCGTAGGAGCAATGCGAGCGGTTGCCGCTTTCGTACTGGGCGATGATCAGCGAGGTCTGCGAGACCAGGCTGCGCTGGAAGCTGATCAGTGGCGCGTTCTTCGCCGCTTCGGCGAGCTTCAGGTGGAATTCGCCCGACAGACGGATACCGGCACCGCGATCGCCACGGGAGAAGCTGTCGCGCTCATCGTTGACCATCTGGCGCAGTTCGGCAATCTGCTCGGCGGTGGCGTGCTGCACGGCCAGTTCGGTGATCGCGCGTTCCACCAGACGGCGGGCCATGAACACCTGACGCGCTTCCTCAACGCTCGGGCTGGCGACGACCGCGCCACGGTTCGGCCGCAACAGGACCACGCCTTCATGGGCCAGACGCGACAGCGCGCGGCGAATGATGGTGCGGCTGACCCCGAAGATTTCCCCCAGCGCTTCTTCGCTCAATTTTGTACCGGGCGCCAGACGCTGTTCGAGGATGGCCTCGAAGATATGTGCGTAGACAATATCGTCCTGGGTTCCGCTGCGGCCGGCTTTGCCTGCTCGCGGTTGTTTCTTGAGGGGTTGCAACTGTTCGTTCATGGGCACTCGAGTCGGGAGAACTGCGGCGAATAGACCGTGACTGTAATACGGCACAGTAGGTCGCTGGCAAGTATCGCGTAAAAAACAGCGCGATTGTACACAATGAATGGTGGCAACACGACTGTACGGCTGTTTGTGACCACGGCTGTATTGCAACGATCCGTCAGGTTTGAGTTTAGGCTTGATCGCAGAATCCGCAGCCAGAACACAAATCCCCCTGTGGGAGCGGGCTTGCTCGCGAAAGCGGTGTGTCAGACCACATCTGCTTTTACTGACCCACCGCTTTCGCGAGCAAGCCCGCTCCCACAGGGGTTCAGGTAATTGCGGGGATCTTCATCTGTATAAGGAACACCGCCGTCATGAACGACGCCACCTACACCCGCCTGCGCCCCCTCGCCGACACTTCGCCTTCGGCGATCGTTGCCGGTTTCATCGCGATGATGACCGGCTACACCAGTTCGCTGGTGCTGATGTTCCAGGCCGGGCAAGCGGCGGGCCTGAGCAGCGCGCAGATTTCCTCGTGGATCTGGGCGATCTCGATCGGCATGGCGGTGTGCTCGATCGGCTTGTCGCTGCGTTATCGCACACCGATCACGATTGCCTGGTCGACACCGGGTGCAGCCCTGTTGATCACCAGCCTCGGTGGCGTCAGTTATGGCGAGGCTATCGGTGCCTATATCACCTGCGCGGTGCTGGTGACGATTTGCGGGCTGACCGGCAGCTTCGAACGCTTGGTGAAGAAGATCCCGGCGTCGCTGGCGGCAGCGTTGCTGGCGGGGATTCTGTTCAAGATCGGCAGCGAAATCTTCGTCGCCGCGCAACACCGCACCGGGCTGGTGCTGGGGATGTTCTTCACTTATCTGCTGGTCAAACGCCTGTCACCGCGTTACGCGGTACTGGCTGCGCTACTGATCGGCACTGCGCTGTCGGGCTTCATGGGGCTGCTGGATTTCAGCGGTTTCCATCTGGAACTGGCGACGCCAGTCTGGACCACGCCGCACTTCTCGCTGGCCGCAACCATCAGCATCGGCATTCCGTTGTTCGTGGTGGCGATGACTTCGCAGAACATGCCCGGCATCGCCGTACTGCGCGCCGACGGCTACAACGTGCCCGCCTCGCCACTGATCACCAGCACCGGCATCGCCTCGCTGTTGCTGGCGCCATTCGGCTCCCACGGCATCAACCTCGCGGCGATCAGCGCAGCCATCTGCACCGGGCCGCACGCCCATGAAGATCGCAACAAACGCTACACCGCCGCGGTCTGGTGCGGGATTTTTTACGGGATTGCCGGCGTATTCGGCGCTACGTTGGCGGCGCTGTTTGCCGCGTTGCCGAAAGAACTGGTGCTGTCGATTGCCGCGCTGGCGCTGTTCGGCTCGATCATCAACGGTCTGAGCATTGCCATGACCGAAGTCAAGGAACGCGAGGCAGCGCTGATTACCTTTATGGTCACGGCGTCGGGGCTGACGCTGTTTTCCATTGGGTCGGCGTTCTGGGGGATTGTCGCGGGGGTTTTGACGTTATTGATTTTGAATTGGCGTAAAGCCTGAAAGCAAAAGATCGCAGCCTGCGGCAGCTCCTACAGAGATCAGTGTAGGAGCTGCCGCAGGCTGCGATCTTTTGATCTTGCAAAAAAAACGGCGACCCTCAGGTCGCCGTTTTTTTCAGTATCACTTGGCCGCGTTGATCGGCTTTTCCGGATACCAGACGTCCAGCAGCGGGCTGACGGTCATGCCGGTCAGTTCGCTACGGTTTTTCAGCCAGGCTTCAACGGCAGCGCGCTGCTCTTCGTTGACCGAGCCACGCTTCTGCAGGCAAACCAGACCGAAGTCATCGCCGCCAACATAACCCAGACCGTTGGCTTCCATGGCTTCTTTGATGAATGCTTCGAGGAAAGCGTCAATGGCTTCTTCGGACAAGTCTTCTTTGAAGTCCAGGTTCAGTTCGAAACCCAGCTCCCTCCTTTGACTATTTAGCGTGGCATGTCATTATCGTCCTAGCCGCTCTGTACCGGGCCTTTCACCCTGTTTTGTACGATAACAGAAAATGACGATTATCAAAAACATCCTCGCCATCCGAAATCACCCTTTCAACGCCATCGATGCCGCAGTAGTGGAGGTAATCCTCGAAGGCCAGGAAATGGTACGCAGCACGATGAAGAACTCTAAGAAGAGCTACACGATTTCTCTCGATCTGAGCTTGCTGGAAGGCTACTGCGACCTGACTGACCAGCGGATCACGATGGAGACACTACGAAGCCCAGCGATCGAGACAATCATGCAGGGCTTCACGAAAGCTGTTGCGGGGAAGGAGCTGATCGACCTGTCAATAAAAGCTGGGCGCAAGCCCTGCCGGAAGATCTACTACGCACTGAATGCTGCGAGAAAGAAGTACCCTGACTTTCATCCTGTCGAGTGGGACTTCGCTCAATACCATCCAGATCCTGCAATCTGTCATGCGATCGCATCAGCCAGTGATGATAAACGTTGGTACTGGGAGGGCTGGTACCTTAAAGGTAAACTAGACGGTAGGGACAATGTATACCCGCGCCTGGCTCAGCTAGTGATTCCATACGGCCACGAATTTATTAGATCAATTGATGCTGAGCTCCAGAATCACTATCTCGATCGAACCAACTCATTCAGCGTAGAATGGAATCATATGTTTGACTATTTGAGCAAACATCATTCTAGCTGGCCACTGCATAAATTCCAGAATGAATCAGGCGTAAGAAGTTTTATGGCTGCATTCACTCACGCTTATTTTACCGCCGCAAAAAAGGCAAATAAAGACGGCAAGGTTCAAATCAAAAACTGGGGAAAATTCCTAAATTCGGTTGAAGAATGTCTCTGCAAGACTAATATTTGGTGTACTTTGACAGCACCAATCAAACGTCCGCCGCCGCTAAAAAAACATCCGTCAGAGACTAAAACCAAGCAACATGACAATGGAATGCTCGTTCAAGAAAAACTTCTTACCGACATTCCGCTGCATGTCACTGATGCGGAAGCTGTAGAGATTTTGTTTTTTCATATCAAACGAGACGTGGCCACAGTCCGTGGGTGGGCAGCTGCGCAATATGAAGATCTTAAAGCTCGGTATACACGTCGAATCTCGCTTGCTCAGGAAGGCCAGCCTATTATGCGGCCACACGCTGATTACGCCTATAAAAATTATAGCCTAGCCGATATTTGCACCACGCTGGAAGATACTGCATCCACGGTACGCCAAGAATACCTTTGCAAAATTTACAACTACCAAACCGGCGAAAACTTCGGCGCTATAGAGCTCGCCCATACTTTCGGCTTCCCCACCGCTCACAGCCTCCTCCCGTTACAGTGTTTGCTTGTGCTTGAGCACCCGGAAATCACTACCGAATTCCTGAAGAGCTTTGAGCTTTACAACGCTCACGGCCAACTAACTGGTTTCGATAAGGAAAACCGCCTACTGATTGGCTATAAAGATCGAAAACAACCTGAAGTTCGAGAACAAATCATTGAGCTAAATGATTATACGTATACTATCGTGACGGATATCATTAACTTCACCGCCCTGCCTCGTCGCGGCCTCCGCGCAGATAATGACGACGCGTGGAGGTACTTGTTCCTCACAACCGGGAGAGCCTTCAAACCCTTTAAGATTGCGGGCATTCCTGGCTGGAATGAAAGCGAGTTCGAAGGTGTTAGCGGGCTCCGTGAGCGGTTGATCAAGGAATTTAGTCCTCACAGCGACCTACCAGAGGGGGAGTTGGTCGAATTCATCAAGAGGATTCGCCTCAAAAGTATCAGGGCGTCGCGAGCTGTGGAGGTGTTTCTTCAGACAAAGAGCACCGATAAAATGTCCAAAGCTCTGGGGCATGAGCGCTACTATCCGGACTTGCTGAGCCACTATCTTCCTGATGCCCTGCTCGCGTTTATCAAAGCGCGCTGGATCAGGGTCTTCCAGAAAGCGCTCGTATGCGAGGCGATGAAGGATAGCCCTTACTTATTCCGTGTTACTCAGTTCGCGACCATGGACGAACTCGACACCTTCCTGGAAAACCATCGAATCAAAGAAATCCCCTCCCAGGCCGCAGATCCCGAGCGTAAAGCACAGGTTGAACAGGTAGAGAAGAGCGAGGCCATACTCTCGGTTGGGGTTCCGTTTCTCGCGTCGCTGCTCTCCCTGGAGGCCGCCGTTTCGGCGTCCCTTGATCGCGCCCGCGTGTGTGGTAAGGCCGAGTACTGGGCGTCCCTAGCAGACAAGATCAAAACTGAAATTCTCGGTGGCCGCAGAGCTGAACTCAAGAAATACCTGGTAGCAGCAATGAAGCTCGTTGACCCAAGAAAGATGGAGGCTTTGATCTATGTCCCTGCGCACTGGTCGTAACACCTCCAACCAAGCTCAAATCTCTAAAGACCAGCAAATCTCCAAAGACCATCAACCGTCCAACCAGCGTGCCAATGCAGCAATCATCCTGCAAAGGACGGGATACGAATTTCTGGACGATATGGATCATGAAGACGATCCGGAAGGGACTGTTGCCCCTCATACCACCGCGCCCTGGCTGCACAGCGATTTCGATGAGCCTGTATGGAAGATTCAGGCCGCTTCTGAAAAGGCGATGGAGCTCGATTGGTCAGTCGTGCTGTGGAACGACAGTGCACTGACCGATCCTGAGAATGATGTGCTGTTACGGTCACTCAAGCATCTGTTGATTATCGGCGCCAACGGTGTCAACCAGGAGTTCTCCTCGTTGGCCCCGCAGAGTATGACGGTGAAGATCTCGTACACCCTGAAGCTGATCGACTACCTGTTGATCAACGCGAAGGATCTAGGTTTAGTGGATTTCGGCTTGGGCGACCTTGATCGCGATAGCCTCAAGGGCATCCTGAACAACCTGTCCAAGTCTCCGTGGTCTGAGGAGTCCATCTACGCATGGCGCGAGCGCGCATCGGCGTTTTGCGTGGCTGAACTCAGCAAGCTCACCAAGTCGGTGGAGCATGCAATGTATGCGAAATATCCGAGCATGCTGGTGGTGAGCGACGACAGTGCGGAAGACATGCGAATCGATGTTGCTGCGTCTGACATTCCACGCCTGCGTGCGGCGCTCATGCACGAGGGCATGTATTACGGCAACTCCAATCAAGGATACAGGGCCAGCTCAAAAGCGATTTCGGGTCGTATCTATACGGGTACGCTTCGAGGCCGCCAGACCCCGAAATCTGCGCTGGAGGTATTGGCGTTTTATCCCCACGAACAAGCGTATAAGCGTGAATTTCCGGGCGTTCGTGTGACGACCGGGGAGGCTGTAACGCTTAGCACCACCACTTATAACAACTACCGCTACACCTTGGTTGGCAGTGCCGTCCTCAGTACGTTGGGCCTGCCCTCTCCGACCGATATCGATCAAATCGCCGATTACGTGCCACAGCTGAGTACTCCCGCACGCTTCAGAAGTGTTCCCTCAGCAAACCTGCTGAAGCTTTTTCGCAAGAGCATGGAATTTCACGTGGAGCACGGCAGGAAGATCCTGAACGGCTTCATTCGCGTGGCGGCTCAATGTCAGCGAGAGAACAAGCCCATGTCGCACTTAACTGATGCGGAGCTACAGCAGATCATCGGCCCGGAGCTCGTCGACCTAGGCGTGAGACGTCTGGGCCTTTCGAGCAATCGTCTTTCCAAGCCAAGCCTGATACGCAAATCCAGCCGAGATAAGTACTTCCAGAGCTTACGGGCGAATCGAGGATTGCTTGAGCTGGTATACGTATACCTAGGCAGTGTTCAGCTGACTGTAGGGACAATCATGGCTCGGCGTGTCGACGAACTGCTGACACTGGATGCCTCGAAGTGCCTCGACGCGAGCAAATCCTGGCTCATGTTCAACCTCGCTAAATCGTCACGTCGTGCCCTGGGCATCCGGCAACGGGAGTCACGGCCCATCGATGCCATTGCGGTGGAGATGATCGAAGAGCTGCGTCGCTTCCAAAGGCTTCTCAAGCGCTTTGGCGTTATCGATGACATGACTGATCTGTTCGCTACCCCTTCCTCGATGGGATTCTCGGGTTTGCAGGACTGCACGATTTACCTTTACAACCGCCACCTTGATTTTGCTTGCGATTACTTCGAAAGCGACCTCAACGCCGAGGGGCAACGCTACTACGTGCGCCAGCATCAACTGCGACGCTTTTTCGCGATCATGTTTTTCTACACGAACAGCTTCGGCGAGCTGGATACGCTGCGTTGGATGCTAGGCCACCGAGACATCGAGCATGTCTGGCACTATTTGACCGAATGCTTGGAGCCCGGCGACATACGGGCAGCGGGCGCACGTTATTTCACGGATTTGGCGAAAAATGACCGCCTTGAAAACTACCAAACGCTGCAGGAGCTGCTGGCTGCCGAGTTTGGCACAACGTCGTTCAAACTCGTGGATGAAAAGAGGATTGAGGACTATCTGCAGGCCATGCTCGAAGAGGGAAAAGCCCGAATCGAGCCTCACTTCTTCAACGACGAGAGCGGCCAGGCCATGAAGGTTCTTTTCATCGTCAGCTAAGTGGAGGGTCAACAGTTGGGCGGAACAGTTATCGAGACAATCAGTAATCCGCCCTACTGTTGACATGACCAGCCAGCCAGGGACAAGACTGGTGAGATAAGCAGATTACGGCACCGCTGTACCTAGTAGATGTGTCGGAGAGAAAGAAATGACTACATTGAGCAAACGCGAGCTAATCGACCGATCCATCGAAGGTATTTTTGCCCTTCTTTACGAAATAGCCCGCACGCCCGCCAGCTACGTTGGCAACGAGCGAATTATTGAAGCGCTCAAAAGCCAGGGCAACCTGTGCACCCTGGACATGGAGTCGGAGATTCAGGGTAAGCCGTTGCGTATCCAGCCTATCAGTTTGAATACCCTCAAAAAGAGGCTTTCCGACAATGGGCCTGATCGGGATTTTGCACTCTTGGACAAGCTGAGGGTGCATGCTCAACAGGCTATCCTCGGCGTCAATGATAAACAGGCAGAACCAAAGAAGCGATCACTCAACGGCTTGGAGGATCAGATTGCTGATCTCGAAGAGTCTGTCGCTTCTCTTCACGCTGTCAATATGGTGTTGGTACAGGCGTTGGAGGTTAATCGCAGAGACCTGATTAGTCTCTTAAGTATGACCAACGCGGGCCTGCGCCAGTCTAAAACTCAGAAAGCCATCGATCGAATAATAAAGATTTTGAGCATTAATCCCGCCCCATTCGACGATGTGACAATTCTATCCATGCATAAGCATTTGCAGGTGGTGCCCAATGGCAAAACGAATCGTTAACTACCCGGAATCGTCTCAGCTGTTCACGCCCATCCCTAAGCTGAGGCTTTATGACTATATGTCGAATGACACGCTACAGACCGTGAACGGCAACATGATTTCGTTCATGTCCTGGCCCGACGGTTCGCCTTGCCTACAAGCCAATGCCTATATGATCCAGTTACGCATGCAGTCTGGCCGTGGGGGGCATGGCCCGTCGAGGTCAGGAACCAAAGGAGGCACGTTTGGACAGTACGCTGGCCAGTTGAGTCATTTAATCAGATTCTGCTACTACAATCGCTTGAACTTCATCGCGCTATCTGACGACGATTTTTGCCATTTCATATACGGCCTTCGCAAGGAAACTTGGAAAAACAATCCCGCCAAGCGCAAGCGGAATGAGCGAACTATCACAGATATCGGACGTAGATGTTTGAGCTTTCTTGCCCACGTAGGAGAAATGCACGGTATTCACAATTTTGTGGGCGTCGGAGGAACCATTGCGGTTGAAATGGTGGACTCGACAAGTTATCGGAATGGTAAAAGTTATAAACACTCAAGCGTTCACCATAGGTCATTCAGGACGCCGGGTGCGAGAAAGAGTCGTAGCCCTATCGGTGAAGCCACGGTCGAAAAGCTCAGGAACACTATTGACGAGATGTCCACATCAGAATTTCTCTGCCGCCGCCGGCATGTGATGATCTCATTGTTTGAAGAGATGGGCGCCCGTCGGGCCGAAGTCCAGCCGATTACAGTGTCTCAGGTGATTGCAGCCAGCAAGGCCAAGATGCCGGTGGTTCATGTCCAGACCCTGAAGAAGGGAAGAACAGGTGTGACACGGGAGCTTGAGCTCAGCCCGCTATTGATCGACGAGCTGATGGACTACATCCGTATTGATCGGCGCTCGATCATGAAACGCTTCAAAGGAATTCCGGATCACGACTTCCTGTTTGTCACTGAGCGAGGTGGTCGGCCTCTTGGGATCGACACCATCACGACGGAGTTCTCGAATATTCGCCGTGCAGCGGGTATTGAGGAGCAGGCATGCGCGCATCTCTTCAGACACGCCTATTGTACGCACATCGTCGCCCAGCTAATTGCCGAGACCGAGGCACTCAGCCCCAATTCGTTTAGGCAAACGCTGATGACCAACAAGATGTTGGCAGAACGCGCCATGGCCAAAACCGGACACGCGACATTGGAAAGCTTGCTGGATTACGTTGACGCAGCCTTCAGAAAGAAATCCAAATACGAGCAGATCATTCGAAATGTCGATATGGCAAGGGCATACGAGAGCTTCGAAAAGCGTAGGAAACGGCTTTTGGAGGACTTCAAGAAAGGGAAGCTCACCAAAGAAGACTACATTGAGCGTGAGGAGGCTTTGTCGAGCGCTATGGATCGCGCACTGGAGGCTGCATGACCGACCGCTAACCTGGGCACAATACTTTGGTCAATTCCGGCTGGCTTTCAGGTGGACTTTCCATCTGGAGCAATCGCGGATCCACCAGCGGGTGAGCGGGTGAGCGGGTGTGCCTGGCCAGGATATCCGACTGATTGACCTGTATCCGCTCTAGGGCCTCGCGTGTGGAGATCAGGTCAAAGCCCCAGGCCGCTCGCAAACCTCATATCCCTTGCAAGCCGCATATCCCTCGCAAATCTCATATCCAAAGCTCATGGCAGCATGTCACTGGGCCTTCGATCGACCAAAGCCACGGTCATCACATTCCATCAACAGCCCAAGATCATCCCGCACTACAGCCCACCCGCCTCAACTACACGCCCCCGACACGACTCTATGAAGATGAGTAGCGGCTGTATCTGAGTAGGTTTGCAGCCCCCTCCCCGATCAGTACACTGGTGGCCCATAGCCAGGCAGCCTCGCTAGAGCTGCCCGTGGCACCAAAGCTCAGCCGTATCGCCTGGCACAAAGACGTCACCACATCGTCGTGACCTCGTTATCACGTCGTCGCCAAGGCGGCCAAGCGGGTTTCATGCTCGATAGGATGATTTGAACCAACGTTGAGATAAGGGAGTTTTATGGGTATCAAGATGGATCACGCCTTCGACCAGAACGGTGATCGCTGGGAAGCAGATACCTACACCAAGGGCACCGGCGCTGAGCCTTTGCAATGCAAATGCGGCACCCCAGTCGCTCATAACCCACCGTACACCCGGGAAATGTATGACAAATCTGTTTTCGTCCAAGGTTATTTTCGTCTCTATCCCAAAGGTGCTCATGCCGCGAATTGTCGTTTCGGGGTGGACGAGGAAATTAACGACATTGCCAGTACCTCCGAAGATCTGATCGAGAGCATCCAGCACAATCGATACCGCATGCGGCTGGTGATGATCAAAGAAGCCTTGGAAACAGGTGGCCGTAACTTCGCGGACGATGGAGGCACCCGGGCCACAGCGGGTCGGACTTACACCCATAACCCAAACCTTCTTCCCGCCTACATCAACTCTGCCAAGCGAGCCCTCAAGCTTCGCGCGCTCTGTGACAACGACCAGGACATCGAACAGCACCTGGAGCTGGTGTTTGAAGGCAATGTGAAGGTCGCCTGGAATCAGTTCTATTTCGAGGCTGAGCGCCACGCAGAGGCGTATTACGCGGTGTCGCACAACGTCGTACAACACCCCATTGCGATTCAGGGCGCCGTGAGCAGCGTCAGGACTGAAATCAGGGGTGACAAGTCCAAGAACGTCATCAATCTGCAAATGAACAAATTCCGGGGCGATCCTGAAGACTCGGAAAATGGCGTCGGCCTTGAGGTGAGCATTTGGGCCAAAGATCCGGCCTGGCTCAAAGGCATTGAGAAGGACGATGAAATCGTTGTGTTGGGCATGTGGAAACCTTCCAGTACCGCACCCGAGAAATCGCCCAGGGAGGGACGCTTCAAAACCCTCACTAAGCGCAGATTGACCTTGAACCTAGTTCTGAAGGCTCAGGTTTCCAAAATCGATCAATGACCTTTTCACGACAAAGACGGCGCCGCACAAGCCAACGTCCGCATGCATCAGGAACCCTCATGACCAGTCAGACCCTTTACATCATTGGCAACGGCTTTGATCTTCACCATGGCCTTCCCACCGAATATTGGCGATTCAAGAACTACTTGGAACAGGTGGATCGGGAGGTGTGCGACTGGGTCGAAAGCTACATCGCCATCGACGACGACTGGGCGGAGCTTGAACTTTCGCTTGCCGACCTGGACACCGAGGGCATTGTCACCGAACTGGAGGGCTTCCTCGTTCCCTACTCGGCTGAGGATTGGAGCGATGCTGGCCATCACGACTTTCAGTACGAAGTGGAGAAGGTCGCGACCGGTTTGTCGGCTGGGTTGCACCAACACTTTGCGAACTGGATCAGATCCATCCCGATGCCTGACCGCGATCAGGTGCCCCTACTGCTGACCTCCCTGGACAAGGATGCGGCCTACCTGACATTCAACTACACCAGCACGCTGACGAAACTGTACGACATTGCTCCAGAGAACATTCTGCACATCCATGGTGAGGGCGAAGACGAAAGCTCTGATCTGGTGCTTGGTCATGCACGGGCAGTCGCTGATCGCTCGTCGCTCCAAGACGGGGTGGACGAGAACACTGATACCCGGTTTGCGGAGGCGATGGGCATTCTGGATGACTATTTCGAGAAGACTTTCAAACCGAGCGCCAAGATCATCGAGCAGCAAAAGCCTTACTTCGAAGGACTGAAATCGATCACTCAGGTCGTCGTCCTCGGCCATTCCCTTTCCAAGGTGGATGAGGCGTATTTCCTGACGCTCGTTGAAGCCTTGCAGGCTCGCCCGCGTTGGACAGTGGCGGTTAGGTCGCTCGACGAGAACCCGAGCAAAGCAGCGTGCCTCATCGATTTCGGTGTGCCCAGCGAATCCATAGACTTCAAGCTTTGGTCGCAACTGTAGTCAGCCTGCATCAATGCTTGCGGCCATCTATTGATAGCCAAAGCCATGCCCGACCTGCGCCTGACATCAGGTGCGTCAGTTCGGCGGAGTGTGACCTGCCCAGGCGTCTGCCCCCGAGGGGCATTGATAATTGATATAGCCCCAACCTCTGGTATGCACAGTACTGACGAAGAAAAATGAGCATTCGGTTGGTCTTCCTTCTCCATCAAATCGCCCTCGACCTCGGCCTGTAAACTAAATTTTTGACCTATTAACCAACGCGGTTTACACATCAAAAAAAAGGTTTACAGGGTAGTGAGCGGCGAAGCTCTGCTTGGTGGTGGTATCGACGCGACCGCCCGCGTCCCATGATGAATAATCCAGACGGCCTGTCTTATATGCCCGTGTCCATTCACCGGCCCATATCAACGTTCACATGGACATTTTGCGCTCAAACCTGAACATCACCTCGTCCAACCAATGGCGGTACGCCGCCGGCGTGGCAGGAATCAACAAGCTCCGCTCTTCCAGCTTCTGCTCAGATCGGAACGGCAACGAAACGCTGTTGGAAGATGAAGCCGGAGGCTCAGCCAAGAGCTTGTGGTCAACCCCAGTCAGGCTGATCTGGAACCACCCACTCTTCCCATCGCACAGCAACCCGAATGCAGCTTCAGCACCTGCTCTGACCCTGGATGGCGATAGGTAATACGAGTCCATGATGCCTCGCGACGCCGAAGCGTTGGCCAGTGAAATAGACAACCAGCACAACCCACTCTCATGGTGCCGCCACTTCACATCCGGGGTATCAATTCCCGTCTGATAGGCGCTATCGAAGTCCTTGTAGCCGCCTTTGATCGAGCCAAGCCCAGCCTGGCACAGCTTGAGGAAGAATGGATCGTGTTGAGCATGGGCGGCGCGCAACGTGCCGAGGGTTTCAGGCTGAGGCAAGAACGCTACCTCCAGGCGAGCTTCGTGGTCATAGCCAACCCGCCGGCCATTGCCATCTTTCTGCTGCAAGAGCTGTACGAACTCCTGCTCCGAGATGGCCTTACGATCCACGGAGAGTTGATTCAGGCCCTGAACGATCCCGTCTGATAGCTCATGCTGATCAGAGAATGTCAGCCGGAACAGGCCATCGAGGTAGTCGGAGACTTCCCGAGAAAACGCTCTCTGGCGCTCTTCCATCTCCACTGTTTGGAGAAAAGCCAGGATAGGCTTGCCGGTCGTCTTCGCTCGCCGAAACTCCTGTTGAGTGACTGACTCACCAGTGACAGTTTCGTAGCCGAAATTCGCGCCAAGGATCAGTACCACGACATCAGCTTGGTCGATCTCAGTCATGCACGCATGCTGCGAAGAGTAAGGACGTGCACCGAATTCCTCGCACATCACTGGCGTGTGCCCCAGCAGTGTGATCGCCTTCCTAGCTGCAGCCCGGTACTGCTCAAACCCTCCAACCACGGAGCTCACGAACACCTTCATAATGATCCCCCAACTTGTCGCCAACTGACGGCCTTAGGGGACTACTGTATGTCCTAACAGCAGTCAGTGCCAAGCACTCGACCTGAGCCAAGTAGCCCCCAAATTGGCGGGTGATCAGTCCTTCCCCACCTGCAGTGAACAGAGCTTTCAACAAGCAAACCCATGCTCGATCTGAGTCAGCACCTCGATCACCCGTTCCAAGCCTTCCTGGTCTTTCACGAAGTCGATAGGTGCCTCGCCACCGAATAACTGACTAGGCGTCGACAGCCATGCTGAGGCTTTGGCCCTGTCGCCAAAAACTTGCTCAGCTTTCTGCCACACCGCATCTAAATTTTGCACACGCCACCTCGCACTTCCGAGCTCGCCATCATCGTGCGAGCCTGGTCTGTTCTGTGATCACGGAAGGTCATGCAGCCAGGAAGAGCACCATGACTCCAGCCTGGCCAACCTTTAGACGCATGCTGCCCATGACTGATCAGGTCATCCAAGAGTATCAAGCGCCTCTCCCTGATGCGACCTCACCAATCTGGTAGATAGCACCAGAAGACGCTGAGCTTCACGTCCATGTGAAGGGCCACCGGGGTATGTACATGATGATGTCGACGCTTAAGATAAGGGGGCTTAGGCCCCCTTTTGAATCAAGCGTGCTCGGGCTCTGCTTTATAAAATTTTGCATTGGAGGGTGGGAGTTGGCGTCCCAGAATCATATCTGCGGCTTTTTCGGCGATCATGATGGTTGGAGCATTGGTATTGCCGTTAGTCACCTCAGGCATCACCGACGCATCGACCACTCTCAAGCCGCGAACCCCCTTAACGCGAAGCTGCCCGTCGACAACCGCATCACTGCCGCTCCCCATCTTGCAGGTACCGCAGAAGTGATAACCACTTTCTGCATGGTCGCGGATGAAGTCATTAAGGCCCTCATCATGCATCGCGGTTTTGAGCGGTTTCAGCATCTTCCCGCGATACGGTTTGAAGGCATCCTGCTCCATGATTTCGATGGTCGAGCGAATGGCGTTCCTTGAATCGATCCAATCCTGCTCATGGGTCAACCAGTTGGGCTGAATCAGAGGCGCATCCTCAGGATTAGCGGAGGCAAGATTGAGCCATCCTCGGCTCATTGGCCGTTGCGGGCCAAGGTGCACCTGGTAGCTGTGGCCTTCAGCAGCCATCCGCCCGCTGTACTCTGCAGCAACCCCAACAAAGTGGCACTGAACATCCGGCCAAGGCTTATCGGGAGTGGAGCGCAAGAAGCCCCCCGCCTCGAAGAAGTTCGAAGCACCCAAGCCAGTGTGCTTCGCAAGCCACTCAGCACCAATGGCCGCTTGCCTATGTAGCTTCAACTCCTTGTAATACGACACGGGCTTAAGACAGTCGTAGGCCACGATGTATTCGATATGATCACCGAGGTTCCGGCCTACACCAGGTAAATTGCACACCACCGAAATGCCGTGTTTTTTGAGCTCGTCCTCTGGTCCTACGCCAGACAGCATAAGCAACTGAGGCGATTGGATGGCGCCCGCAGACAAGATTACCTCGCGATCACAACGAATCACCTGTTCGTTATTTTCACTGCGCAGAGCAATGCCAACGGCTTTATCTCCTTCAAATACCACGCGTCGCACCAGCGCCCCTGTGATAACCGTCAGGTTCGGGCGCTTCATCGCTGGGTGAAGATACGCACGAGCTGCACTCTCCCTTACCCCATTGTGAACGGTCATATCCATACGCCCGAAGCCTTCCTGGCGATACGCGTTCTGATCATTGACGTGAGCATGCCCTGCTTCCTGGGCCGCCTCAAGGAACACCTGATAAAGCGGGCTCGCGCCAAATCCCTTGGTCACATGAAGTGGGCCAGAGCCACCCCGATACTCGCTTTCGCCCTGATCGTAAGTTTCAGACTTTTTGAAATATGGAAGGCAGTGAGCGTACGACCAGTGAGCGAGCTCTGGATCCGAAGCCCAGTTATCGAAGTCCATCGCGTTACCACGGATGTAGACCATACCGTTGATGGTCGATGAGCCGCCCAACACTTTCCCCCTGAAGTAGGGTACGCGGCGGTTGCGAAGCTCAGGCACCGGCTCAGTTAGGAACTGCCAGTTGTAAGTTTTCCCCACCAGCGGATACGTAAGAGCAGCTGGCATTTGAATGCGGAAATCCCATTTCCGATCAGGCCCACCCGCCTCGATGACCAGCACCTTGACGTTGGGATCTTCACTTAGACGGTTCGCCACAACACAACCCGCCGAGCCGGCGCCTACGATGATGTAGTCGTACCCGCCACCCTTCACTGCACTCATTTCGCTCACCTTTTTATTCGATTTTTCAACTGCCAGATCGGCAACACACATCAGCAATTTGCGCCCTGAAGCTCGCCGAGCTGCATCGGTATTTGACGAAAATTCGGTACCTTTTACGGAACCGCCATGCGGGCCGTGACAAAGGGCCTCTCCAAGGCGCGCCAAAATTGCGCGAAAACCGGTGAAATTGCACCGTTTTGGCCAGGATCCTGTCTGACATGCCACGATTCAGGATTGCCTGACCGCCTCTTCAAACTACCAAGCAAAAAAGCGCTTGTCTAAAAATATTTGTGGACGTAGATTTAAAGGCAGCCCAGCGTTGCCTGCGGCTCACAAAAATAAGAGGCATGAAAATGACAACGATCAACATCATCGGACGTGTCGCAGTGGTGCCAGCCGAAAACCCCATCTATGCGGGAGAATCTGAGGCGAATCATGGCTGCTGTGATGTGCGCGAAGAGTCGGTCAGGGACGTCCAACACTGCGAATCGAAAATAAGAAAAACAGGCTCTGCAAGCAGCCTGACCCAGCAGGTCGAGCGCTGCTCTTCCAATGCTCTCCTTCCCTTTCTGCCCAGGCAGCCTCTACGGCTGAATTTACTTACGCAAACGAATGCTCAGACTGGCTGACCCAGCGGTACGGCGTCCGCACTTGCATCAAGTCCAAACTTACCTTGGCGGCACCTCAGCATAGACGGGGATAAAATCTATGAGTTATTCAGAACCTGCAGGGCTTACCATGACAGCCCCTCGACAGCTCGAATCAGCGCAGCGCCTGCGCGGCAATCTCGGCACGTTCGATATCGTGTTCACCGTGCTGGCCTACAACGCCCCCCTGACCATCATTATTGGGTTGATCCCTGTGATTATTGGCGTGGGCAACGGTCTAGGCGCCCCCCTCACTTACTTGGCGGCGGGCTGTTTGATGCTTCTCTTCGCCGTCGGCTTCACAACGATGGCCCGGCACGTGCCCAATGCAGGAGCGTATTACGCGTATATCACTGCTGGTCTGGGTCGTTCTCTAGGTCTAGGCAGTGCTTTCATGGCCATCTTGGCTTACACGTTCATGCTGATTGGGGCATATCTCTATGTCGGGGTGACGTTCTCGACCATCTCACTCTCGTGGATCGGTCTGGAGAAGCTGCCTTGGTGGCAGTGGTCGCTCGGGTTTGCGGCCATCGTGGCGGTGCTCGGCCACTTCCGCATATCGCTTTCCGCAAAGCTTTTGTCCTTGGCCCTCGTTTGCGAAGTGATCATCACCTTTGTCTGGGAAGCCGCCGTGTTCCAAGACGGAGGAGCCAACGGCTTATCAATGTCGTGGCTGACCCCAGAAGCACTGACCTCCGGCTCGATTGGCTTGGCAGTACTCTTCGGTGTTACGTGCTTCGCAGGTTTCGAAGCCACTGCTATCTTTCGTGAGGAGGCCCGCAACCCGGAAGTCACCATTCCCCGGGCCACCTACATTTCGATTATTGCCATGTCGGTGATGTTCGCCTCAGCTACCCTGTGTTTCATCTTGGGATGGGGGCCGGAAGCAGCTCTAGATAAGTCGATCAACGATCCATCCAATGCCGGCATGGCTGTCGTTGAGGCCTACTTGGGGAACGTAGGGGTCAGCATCGTCCACACGCTGGTCTGCACCAGCATCTTCGCCTGCGTACTCGCGATCCACAACATCCTCGCTCGATACATCTACTCCCTAAGCGTTGACGGCGTTTTGTTCAAATCACTGAGCACGGTGCACCCATCTCATGATTCGCCATATCGCGCCTCGGGAATGGTTGCTGTCATTACTGTAGCCAGTCTGCTCGCCGCCATTTATTCAGGTGTAGAGCCCTACTCGGGTTATGCCTCACTCGTCGGCATCGCCGGTTATACACTGCTGATCCTCCAGATCCTGACCTCGGTCGCGGTCATCGTGTTCTTCATCAAGACCCCGAAAGGAGTGAGTGCGATGAAGACCAAGGTAGCTCCAGCGCTTGCACTAGTCGGTCTATCAACGACCGCCTGGTTAGCGACCGAGAACATCGGTTTGCTCACAGGTAGCGAAAGCGTAGCCATGATCTTACTGGCATTTCTCTTCGGGTCTCTGATGTTCGGCTGCGTCTATGCCCTCTGGCTAAAACGCTCCTCGCCACTGGTTTACAGAGCGATAGGACGTCAGGAGATCTGACCCGTCGCAGCGGGCTGCGATCGACTGCAGCCCAACAACGCCACCTAGGAATGGAAGTTAAGCAACATGCAGAAGTACTCGACATTCTTCATCGGCGGGCAGTGGGTAGCACCTGCGTCGCCCACCCCCTCGCTACTCGCAGTGATTGATCCCGCGACAGAGGAAGCATTCGCCGAAATCGCGATGGGCACAAAAGAAGACGTGGATCTCGCCGTCCAAGCAGCTTCGGAAGCATTCGATACGTTCTCCAAGACTACTGTCGAGCAGCGAATTAGCTTGCTGGATGGCATTCGACGCGGTTTGGAGGCGCGTCGTGAGGACATTGCCCAGGTCATCAGCCGTGAAATGGGCGCGCCGATCACGTTTGCTCGCGAAGCACAAACCTTTACTTGCATCGCTCACGTAGAAGCGATGATCGATATCCTCCGCACGTATAAATTCGAGGAATCGCTAGGCACCACGCAGATCCTTAAAGAGGCTATCGGGGTGGTGGGACTGGTTACACCGTGGAACTGGCCTCTCAACCAAATCATCTGCAAAGTAATCCCTGCGATCGCCGCCGGTTGCACTGTCGTGCTCAAGCCCAGTGAGATTGCTCCTCTCGATGCCATCATCTTCGCCGAGATCCTTGACCAGGCCGGCGTCCCTGCAGGGGTATTCAATCTGGTAAACGGCGATGGGCCAACGGTAGGAGACGCCATTTCCCGCCACCCGGATATTCACATGGTGTCCTTCACAGGTTCCACCCGCGCAGGCATTCAGGTGGCCAAATCGGCTGCAGACACTGTAAAGCGAGTGACCCAGGAGCTTGGCGGAAAATCTGCAAACATCATTCTGCGCGAAGCAGACTTGGAGCAGGCTGTTTCCACAGGTGTCGCCATATGCCTCAGCAACAGCGGGCAATCCTGCGACGCTCCTACCCATATGCTCGTTCCTGCTGAACACTACGAACGGGCCTTAACGATCGCAGCTAAGGTCGCGAATGAAGCCGTGGTTGGTCTTCCAAGCGACCCTGCAACCCAGTACGGCCCGCTTGCCAGCCGCATGCAGTTCGATAAAGTCCAGACGCTGATCGAATCTGGTGTAAAAGAAGGCGCCCGCCTGGTCGCCGGCGGCCTGGGTCGCCCTGACCATCTGCAGGTCGGCTTCTATGCTAAGCCGACAGTCTTTGCAGACGTAACTTCAGACATGGCGATTGTTCGTGAAGAAATTTTCGGCCCCGTGCTGGTGATCTCGTCCTACGATACCGAGAAACAGGCCATCGAGTTCGCCAACTCCGGTCTCTACGGTCTGGCGGCATACGTGCAATCCAACGACAAAGCAAAGGCCAACTCCGTAGCGAAACAACTGCGGGCAGGTTCGGTGTTTGTAAACTATCCGGATTGGGACGCGATGGCTCCGTTCGGCGGCTATAAGCAGTCTGGGAACGGTCGAGAAGGAGGGCCGCACGCCCTCACAGAGTACTTGGAAATCAAAGCAATCGTTGGCTACGGCGCTTAACCTTTACAACCCTGGCCGGCGCTCGTTTCATGCCCGGCCCTGGTTCTGATCGTTAGCGTCGACCCGGAGCTTGAGTTAGGTAGAATAGGAAACCGGTTCCAATGCATTCCTATGAGGACTCAATGATCAGTGGTGTAAACCATCCCCAACGCCTGACGATGTTTGCTCTGCGCTCAGAGCAGACGTTCGGCGTTGAATCCGTGGTAGCGCGATTGCGCACGGCCATCGATCTCGGGTTTCTTCAGCATGGCGAGATGCTCCCTAAAGAAGCGCTGCTCGCCAAAGAGCTACATGTGACAGCCTTCACGTTAAGAGAAGCACTAGCTCAGCTTCGGGCAGAAGGTATGGTTGATACGAAGCCAGGCAGAGGTGGTGGAACGTTTGTTAACCACGCGTCAAAGCTCGTGAGGGGTAAAGCTACTACTCGGCTGCGAGAGCTATCAGCTGTGACACTCAGGGACTTGGCAGACTGGAAAGCGATGCTTTTGGGGGAGTCTGCAGAGCTCGCCGCTACTAGAGCTTCACCGTCGAACATCGCTCGGCTCGTTGAGTATCAATCTAGGATCGCTGATGCCAAGGATGCTTTGACAGCCTGCCGAGCCCATGCTCGATTTGACGTCGAGCTTGCATCTGTAGCCCAGTCGGTTCGACTGAGCGCTGCAGCACTACAGGTCTACGAAGATTTCGGATGGTTACTGGCCCTGGCCCATGAGGAACAAGAATATACCGATCTGTGCGCTGCCACTGTCGGAGAGGTTCTTGAGAAAGTCACCCAAGGTGAAGGCATCGAAGCCGGGAACGTGGCACGGTCACGGACTCGCGTGTCTTTTGACAATCTCGTACGCTTAAGATTGGAGCTGATTGCCGGAGGCACAGAGGTAATCTTAGGCGAAAAGTTAGAGACCGCATAATGTTGCAGCCGTTGATAGACTCAGCCAGTGCTGTTTTTGATTCAACTTTCGTTGAGTTGGAAAAACTTGCAAGTCGGTTTGAACTCTTGGTTTCGAGTTCGAAGAATACTAAGAAAGGCATCAGTGAATCGGGGCTGTCAAAAATTCGCCCGGACATGGTTCGCTCGCTGGCCAGCCTAGAAGTCTATGCATATGCCTTGGGCATCGTCCTTGATGAGGGTGTAATTGAAGATTCGCCGTTCTGGCTGAACTGGATTGAGATCGACTCGGATGGAATCATCCATGACGACTCGAATATTAGGTACCCATGGCGCGGAAATTTCTATGAGTACCCAAATGCTGACTGGATGGTGATCCCCAAGTTCCAGCGGCGCCCAGCAATTGTGGGGCCGTATGTTGATTTCGATAAACACATCATTACGTTAGCAATACCTATCGTCGTGCAAGAGCGATTTCTCGGGGTAAGCGCTGCTGACATCCGTTTAAGTGATTTCGAAAAAATCGTGGCAACCCCGCTTTCGCGCATAGCCCGAGAGTGCCTGCTCTGCAATCACGAGGGACGTGTAGTGGTATCCAATACGGCCAATGCACCAGTAGGGTCTTTAAACCCCGTATATTTGGGGACAGGCGAGCCCGTTTCGGCAACCGGCTGGAGAGCGATCGTCCTGGACTGAAGGGAGTAGCTTGCCGCTTCTCCTCAACGACAGGACATACGTGGCCAACGCCGAGCCAATTTCTTATTACTAGTAATCCTCAACTGCTTTAAGAACGAGCACCAGTAAACGCACGCCCAAAACACTGACTACCGGGTATGACTTTTTTATACCAAGTGTTCATTTAGTGTTTAGGATGCTTTGCTACGCGAGCAGCACCGAACAATTAAAATTTGCCAACAAAAATAAAAGGATAAAACGTGAAGACCAAATTTGGCACTCTCGCAGCTTCGATTTTTAGCTTCTCCCCAAGCCTTGTTAGTGCCGTTCAATTGAACAACGATTTTTCGGTCGCACTGACGGCTGGCGTATTCAGCGATTATTGGTCACGAGGCATGTCGCAGACCAAAGGAGACCCTGCGCTGCAGGCGTCTGCCACGCTTATCCATTCAAGCGGTCTGTATGCGGGCGTATGGTCTTCAAATGTGGACTTCGGCAACGGCAGCAAGACGCGACAAGAAATCGACTATTACGCGGGCTACTTCTGGCAAATATCAGATGATATTTCCTTAGATCTAGCCTACTACAAATATGAATATCCCAAGCAATCCCTCTCAAATTACTCTGAGTATTATGCGAAACTAACCGCATACGGCTTCAATGCAGGGGGATATTACTCAGACGATCTTTTTGATGATCAAAGCTACCTTTACAGTTTTGCAGGCTATACCGCCAATCTCCCCCATGAGATCAAGTTAGACCTCACTTACGGAAAGGTTGATTACAAAGATCCAGTTTTTGTTAATGGCAGCGGGCAAACTCGCGACAGTTATAATTTATGGCTAGCCAAGGTTAGCAAACCACTCTATGGCTTCGTATGGTCTGCCGCGTACGGTGATACAGATCTCTCCCGAAAAGAGTGCATGAGCTTCAATGGTTACGACGACATTTGCTCAAGCACGGTTATTTTCGGCGTCGAAAAGTCGTTTTGAACTGAATGGGAGGGCATTTTTTGCCCTCCCCCTCCTCTACGCCATGATGTTCGCCCAAGTTTCTTAATCGCCGCCCACAGTCCAAAGCCCACAATTGCTTCGATCCAGGGCGCATAGCAAGAGCACTGCATGCCTCGGTGCACACCGCGCCTAGGTATCTAGGCGCGGCACATTCCCTCACACGTTGGCGAAACTCTCGCAGTCGATTCGGACTAACTAAGCCGCCTGGCCATAGAGGGTGGCCCTTGCATGTCCTCCTCAAAGTTCGCAGCTGGCAACTGGAGATGTAACGGCTAACGGGTTTGATACCAAACCAACATGCTCGCTGTGGGATTTCAAGCGTCGGAAATTTCCCAAAGTCCCAGTTGCAGCGGTTTCGGCCCATCCGTGCCGGTTGCGATGGCACCTCGCTTCATGCACAGGTCGAGTTCATGAACCCGTCATGCATATTTTAAAACCTGATGGTATAGTTTTCTGACTCATCGGTACGCGCTAACACCTCATGCAGCCACGCCGATCCTTCTATCGCAGTCAGGCGCTCACATGATTTCTCTGAAGAACATTGAACTGAGATTAGGCACCAAGGTGCTTCTGCAGGACGCCACCGTGACGGTTAATGCCGGTGAGAAAGCTTCTCTTGTCGGAAGGAACGGGACGGGGAAATCAACACTGTTTGCGCTGGTATGCGGCACGCTTCATGAGGAAGCCGGCGAGGTCGACCTACCCCGCCAGTGGCGTATTGCTCAGGTTGACCAGCACATGCCGGAGACCTCGGATAGTGCGACAGACTTTGTGCTCCAAGGAGATACCGTCCTTATGCATGCGAGAGTGGAGGTGGAGCGTGCGACCGCTTGCGATGACGGAATGGCTATCGCACAGGCCTACAGCGACTTGGCTGATGCCGGCGACCATGATGCAACCTCTCGAGCTCAATCCCTCATCCAGGGCCTTGGCTTCAAACTAAGCGACCTTGAAAAGCCAGTGAATAGTTTTTCCGGTGGCTGGCGAATGAGACTACAGCTGGCCAGGGCGCTCATGAGCCCATCCGATTTACTGCTCTTGGACGAACCCACCAACCATCTGGATCTTGATGCTCTGGTTTGGCTTGAGGCATGGCTCAAGAAATATGAAGGCACACTGCTGGTGATCAGCCACGATCGTGAGTTCCTGGATGCGATCACCCAGGTCACCATCCATCTTGAGCATGCGCAACTTAACCGCTACAGCGGTAACTACAGCGCTTTCGAACTCCTACGCGCGCAGAAGCTTGAGCAGCAACAAGCCGCCCATGAAAAGCAGCAGGAAAAAATGCACCATCTGCAAAAGTATATTGATCGATTCCGCTACAAAGCAACCAAAGCCCGGCAAGCTCAGAGCCGTATCAAGGCGTTGGAACGCATTGAAAAAATTAGCGCCGTAGTCGCTGACGCCGAGTTCACGTTCACATTCAAAGAGCCCGACCATCTTCCAAACCCCATGATCGCGATTGACGACGCCGACTTCGGCTATCGGAAGTCCGATGGAGGCCCTGATCGTAGAGTTCTACGTCATGTCCGCAAAACCATACTGGCAGGCCAGCGGATTGGGGTCTTAGGTGCGAACGGCCAAGGCAAATCGACTTTCATCAAGTCCATCGCGCGTGACCTGGAACCCCTTGCTGGATCTATCACAGAGGGAAAAGGGCTGACGGTTGGCTATTTTGCCCAGCAAGAATTGGACGTCTTGGATCCTGAGCAGACTCCTCTCAACCATATGCTGGAGCTGGCGCGCAAATCAGGGCAAACCGGCCAGAGCGCCAGGGATCAGGAGCTGCGGAATTTCCTGGGCACATTCAACATCACCGCAGATATGGTGACCCAAACCGTTGGGACACTGAGTGGTGGCGAAAAAGCACGTCTCGTGCTTTGCATGATCGTCTGGCAGAAGCCAAACCTGTTGCTACTCGATGAGCCGACCAACCACTTGGATCTTGCCACTCGTGAAGCTCTCTCCCTCGCACTTAACCAATTCGAGGGAAGCGTAATGCTTGTAAGCCACGACCGTGCATTGCTTCGCGCTGTCTGCGATGAATTCTGGCTGGTAGGTCGAGGAGACGTAACTCCTTTCGAGGGTGATCTCGAAGACTATCAACGCTACCTCTTTGATGAGTCCAAACGTAACGCTGAGGCTAGACGGGGCGAGCTTCGCGTTGCCGAAACGCACGCGAAAACTACAAACCAACCTCACGTCTCAGGCTCGAAGCGCTTAAAAAGCATCGACCGTGAATTGAAAGAAGTAGAGCAAAGGCTGACTCGGGCACTGGAGAACAAAGATCAGGCAGAAAGTCGGCTATGCCCCATGCTGCCCTACACAGAAGTCCAGGCAATCGCGTTGGAGTTGCAAAACATTGGCAAGCTCATTGGAGAACTTGAAGAGCAATGGTTGTCACTTCAAGACGAAGCTGAAGAATTATGCGTCAGGCACTAGATCGCATTCACACCCATAGGGCACAGACGATAGACCTATAACAAAAAAAATAGTCACTCGTGCGCGCTAGGTTGGCCGCGCACTGATGATTCTTACACCCATTCGAAGAATCAACTGCCGTTCTAAAATAACAAACACAGGGGCCAGAACCAGATGTTTCACAACCTTGCAATCAAAACTAAGATCACCCTAGCTTCTCTAACAATCATTTTGGTTGTCATAAGTCTAATCACTTCCATAGGTATATTAAAAAACTCCGAAAACAACGAACTGATCTACCGCAGTAGCAACAAGATAATCTCTCAGAACATCCAACAAGTCTTGGACTCAAAGTCCGCCGAGCAGACACAGAGGATTAGAGGCACTTTCAATAGCCAGATCGACCTCGTAGAATTTCTTGCTCACCAGACCGCCTCTATGAAAGCACTCATTATCAACGGAGCTGATGCACGTAAAATCCGCTTAGAACAGAACATTCTGCTAAAGGAGCTTTTCGAGGCCCAACCTAGTATTTTGGGGCTCTGGATCATCATGTATCCCAATCAACTAGGTGAGGACAGCAGCTTCGTCAACGAGTTGGCAGCGGGATCCAACGAAGCAGGCAGATTTTCCAGCTATTGGGTGAGGCCTGATGGGCGATCTGTAAACCTGGCCACAAAAGAAGAGAGCTTGAAAGACTCTACCGTCGGCGAATCCGGTTATCCAGCTAACTACTACATGACCTGCCCAGACACGAATAGAGATACCTGTGTCCTAGAGCCGTTCTACGGTTCCGATTCCGGTACAAAAATTTTGATGACCAGTATTTCGACGCCGATCATCATCGACGGGAAGGTCATCGGAGTCGCTGGTATCGATGTATCCCTCTCGTCGTTGCAGGCAATCGCCGAAGAAGCTAAACGCCAGTTATACGATGGAAAGGGGAACCTAGTCATCACCACTGGTCAGGGACTAATCGCGGCAAACAGCGCTGATCCTAAGTCGATTGGCAAGAAAACGCAGATCCTCACTAATTCAAGCCCCAACACCTCTAATCCCACACAAACCGGGCCACTGAAGGTCACCAAAGATCTGGAGATGAGCAGCACTGCTCCCTGGAAGATCAGTGTAGAACTCCCGAATGAGGTAGCCAGCGCTGACTCACTCGCACTGAAAAAAGCCCAGTCCGATCTTCAGCAAGCCTCTACGGTATTTTCGACATTTATTGCGGTGATCGCTGCCCTAATCGGAGCCGTGGCCATGTGGTTCATCGCAGCAGGTCTCACAAAGCCTATGAGCGGTGTAGCGGCCATGCTGAAAGACATTGCTGAAGGCGAGGGAGATCTTACCAAGCGTTTGCATTACACCAGTAAAAACGAGCTGGGTGAGCTGGTGCGCTGGTTCAACCTGTTCCTGGACAAGTTGCAGCCCACCATTCAGAAGATCCGATCTGCCACCGTAGAGACACGCTCTACTGCGAGCCGGTCAAATCAAATAGCCAAAGAGACCAGCATGGGTATGCAGTCACAGCTGCGGGAAATCGAACAGGTTGCCACAGCTTCCCAGGAGATGAGCGCCACGGCACATGAAGTGGCGGCCAGCGCAGCCAGAGCCGCAAATGCAGCGCAGGGTGCAGATGAGTCTGCGAAGAATGGCCTGCAAGCGATCGCGCGCAGTACGCAAGACATTACCGGACTGGTGGAGACCCTGTCTGCCGCGATGACAGAAGCACGGTCGTTGTCAGAAAATAGCGAAGAGATCGGAAGCGTTCTGGAGGTCATCAGAAGCATCGCCCAGCAGACCAATCTCCTCGCACTCAATGCCGCGATCGAGGCGGCACGTGCAGGAGAAAGTGGGAGAGGCTTTGCTGTCGTGGCGGATGAAGTACGGAACTTGGCCATGCGCACTCAAGAATCCATTGAGCAGATCCGAGAGGTGATTGAACGCCTGCAATCCGGTACTGAGGGCGTGGTCAACTCCATGCAAAGCAGCTATAGCAAGGCCGAAATGAGTCATGAGACGATCCAGGCGACGGCGCGCTCATTTGGAACCATCAGTGAAGCTATCTCTGTGATCAGCGAGATGAACCTCCAGATTGCTGCTGCCGCTGAAGAACAAAGCGCCGTCGCAGAGGACGTTAATCGCAACATCACGAACATCCGGCAGGTCACTGATGAGTTGAGTGTCAGTGCCACAGAGACGGCGGCGATCAGCGACCACCTCAGCTCCCAAGCAGAACTTCAGTTCAGCCTGGCCGAGCAATTCAAATCTTAGAACCCAAGGGCTCTAGCGGGCCCTAATTTTACGGTTTGCTCTCGCTTGCCCCTGCTCACCAGATATGTTGCACCCGCCGCCATGACCTCCAATGGTGAGCCAGAGCAAGGGAATCATTACTGGGGCACCTTCAGCGTCTTGTGCGGTAAAGAAAATCGCTCTACCGAAACAGGTGCCAATTTGGCGACAAGTCTTGAAAACCCCGATGGCCACCCCGACCACCTTTGGAGACACCAGGTCAAGCACGAGTCACGTAACAATCGGGGTGATGCGTACCAATCCAAATGACACCAATGCAAGGCCGGCCATTAGGAAGCCCAGCCCACTGACGATGCCGAGCCTGGAGAAGGTCATCAGCCCCAAGGGGTGATTAACCCGCCGGCGCACAGGAAGAAACTGAACCTGGGTGTAGAGGCGTACGGCTTCGATGGCAAGCTAGTGAAGAAGCTTCACCGGCTGCGCGTTCACCTAGTCGTTGTTGGCGGCGCTGATAAAGGAACCTGTCAACGAAATGGCTATGCAGAAGCTATGATAGTGCAAATTGATCATGGAATTTTTGACTACTGCGGTACAACTGTAGTGACATCAAGGCTTATCTTTGAATCGGACACACAGGGTCTGATCCATTCCAAGGAGGCCGTACGATCTCGGCAGCGAATTTTTTACGACTTCAAACCGAAGCTCTATTTAGAAGTCAAAAGGTAACAGTGACCATCATGTGTGACGCACTCTATTTTGGAGCAGACTAACCGAGGTATAACCGAGCTCTCGAAAAGGGAGAGGCTGCTTGCAGGACTTCACGTTCTCTGTTCGGTAGTTGTTCAGGTTCGATGCGTTCTGTTAAAAAGTTAAGATATGCTTTCGGAAAATAAATGCATCTGAAAATTCCGTTCAAAAAAAAACGGGCTACCTACGCTAATAAATACTAACGCAGGAGCCCTAAAACGAAGATAGAGACTAGCAACGGCAAAATGAGCCTGACCTATATGCTGGTACATAAGGCGGGCAAAAACCCCAAGCTAATATGCCAACGCAGCAGTGATGCAAACTAACAATAACAACTAATATTTTTGTTAATCAACCTCATCAGCCGCTATTTATCAGGCACTTTCGTACCGAGATAAATGCTTTTCATAACGCCCCACGAAAATGGTCGCCGGTATGCATACCGCTGCATACATCAGTCCGGTTAACAACAATACCGACATATATTCGAAGGTTGCAGAACCAATGTCATTGGCGACGCCGACAAGCTCGGGCAGAGCAATAGTGAAGCACAACGATGTAGTTTGCAGGATCACCAGAGAGAAGCCGAGTAGTGGCGGGAGGGCAATCCTCAATCCTTGAGGCAAGATAATGATCTTCAATGCATCCCAGCTGCTTAGCCCTAGGGTGCGAGCAGCCTCTTTTTGCCCCTGAGGCACTGCCCCCAATCCCCCTCGAATGATTTCACTGGTGTACGAACCGGTGCTCCAAGCCAGCGCAAGGATTGAGGCAGTGAAAGAAGACAACGTGAGGCCAGTGCTAGGCAGTCCGAAGTAAAAAAACTGAAGCAATATCAGCACCGGCCCACCGCGCCCTACCTCGATGAAGATGAGCGCGAGTACACGGTTAAGCCGTTTTTTCGATCCTACCCACAGAGCGAATAACAACCCCAACGGAATCCCTATCACTAGGCTAATGGCGGTGACCTGCAGGCTAAGCCAGTAGCCATCCATAAGTTGCGGGAACCACTCAATCCAGCGGTCAATGAGCTCCATTACCGTTCAACCTTTGCACGAAGGTGAATATCAAGCTGTCGCGACAACACGGCCATCAAAATGCTCACAGCGAAGTACAGTAAGCCAGCGATGGCGTACACACTCAGGCCTCGGAATGTCTCCTGAGAGATATGGTTTGCGACCTGAGCCAGTTCAGACACACCGATGGTGGAAGCGATGGCGGTGTCTTTCAGCAAGCCGATACAATAGGTACTCGCCGCTGGAACCGAGATCCGGACTACTTGGGGAACAATCACGTGGACATACTTCTGCCAGGTGCTTAACCCCAGCACCTTGGTAGCTTCGTACTGCCCTTTCGGTACTGCACTCAACGCTCCACGATAGATCTCGGCCATGTTGGCGGATGTGATCAGTGCCAAACCAATGATCGCTGCCACAAATGGGCTTAGCTGAATCACATACTGGCTGAATGCGAAGAAAATAAAGAACAGCCAAACAATTGGCGGAATTGAGCGCAATGTCAGAATGATCGCGATGGCGATACTTCGAATGGTCTTGTGCTTGGAGATCCTCATCGCGCAAATCGGGATCCCCAAGATTGCTCCCACCAGAAACGACCCGGCGGTGAGGGCAATCGTCCAAGGCAAGGCGGCGAGCATCGACGCCAGAATTTGACTTGTTTCCATCACCGATCCCTCACGGCGGTCAGAAACTGTTGTACCCGTGGGTGCTGGGGATTACGCATGACATCGGCGCTGCGCCCTTGCTCGATGATGCCGCCATCAGCCATTACAACCACACGATCGGAGACGTTTTCAGCGAAGCGCATTTCATGCGTCACCACAATCATGGTCATCCCCTCGTTGCCCAGCTCACGCATGACCGCGAGTACTTCCAAACCAACTTCGGGGTCGAGCGCAGAGGTCGGCTCATCGAAGAGCATGACTTCAGGATCGAGCGCCAAGGCGCGCGAAATCGCAATCCGCTGCTGTTGGCCACCGGAGCACCGAGAGGGGTACATGTTGGCTTTCGAGGCCAGGCCTACCCGTGTCAGGAGTTGCATGGAACGCTCGTCAGCTTCCTTGGCGCTGCGTTTCAGCACGCGGCGCTGGGCCAAGCTCACGTTTTCCAGAACGGTAAGGTGAGGAAAGAGATTGAAAGACTGGAAGACCATCCCGAGCTTTCGGTTCAGAAAGGCCAGCTGTTGCTTCGTGGCCCCTTTGCTAGCATCGATCGTCTGCCCACCAATGCAGATGGTGCCTTCGGTTGGCGGTTCAAGCTGGTTAATGCATCGCAAAAATGTGCTTTTACCCGAACCACTAGGGCCAATGATCGCCACCACTTCGCCTGATGCCATCGAGAAATCAACGTCATGGAGCACTCGAACGGAACCGAAGGACTTACCTAAGCCTTGAACAGTCAGGATAGGCGAGGCGCTTTCTCGGCGATTCATATCTTTTATCTGCGCGACTTTAGTCATTTTTTCTCTGTCTTATTAACTGAATATCTATGCCTGAACTGAAGTCGAGGCACATCACGGCAGCATTGCTAAATACAATCCCTGTTCGAGGTTACAGCGGGGTTATTTTCTTATCTTTAATGCGGGGCATACCTGCCCCGCGCGCTAACAATTAATTAGCTCGAAAACTTTTATAAAGTTCAGGCCGGCGGTCTTTCAGGTGCCGAACCTCTCCACGCTCCCTGGACAGTCGCAGATTGCCGAGGTTGAGGTCTGCATGGATCAACCCCTCCTCCCCCTCGCTGAAATCGGAAACCGCGTAGGTACCGTCCTCGACATTCATCCGGTTGTCGATCGGGCAAGCGATGAATGCTTCACCCGTCCCGCTAACTGGATAGTCGTTTGGAATGCCCAGATTGCCTACGAGTGGCGAGACGCAGACAAAGATTTGGTTTTCCAGGGCCCTGGCGTGTGCGCTATACCAGCTGCGCCAAGCACCGCGTTTCTCCGTCAGGGTTGGCACGAACAGGACTTCGATGCCTTCAGCCACCAATGCTTGAGTGAGCTCCGGGTACTGCACGTCATAACAGACGAACAAACCGCATTTCACGCCATCGATCTCGAACGCTGACAGGGTTTCGCCACCTGTGCTCTTGATGGCGCGCTCACCACGGGTCAGGTGAATCTTGTCCTGACGCAACTGAGAGCCATCGGGACTGAAAACAAAGGCGCTGTTGAGGCCCTTACCATCTTCCTCATGCCAGAAAGTGCCGCCCACCAGGTAGATGTCGTGTTTCTTCGCCAAAGCAGACATCAGACGCTGGAATTCCGGGAGCATCGGGCTGAACACTTCACGGTAGAAGTCCGACACCTTGGAGTTGTCGATCTCGGCAGCGGTGCCATGAGTCCATAGCAAGCCCATTGCCAGAAACTCGGGTAGAACCAGTACGCGGCTGCCTGCACCCTTGGCATCCACAACGAAGCGCTCAACGTGCTCGGCAAATTGCGCAAACTGCTGGTAGTGCTGAATGCGGAATACTGAAACGGATACCTTCAAATTGTCAGACATGTGCTTTCTCCTTCCACAGCTTCAGCAGTGCTTTTTTGTCAATCTTGCCGGTGCTTCCAAGAGGCATTTCTGCCAGCGCAATGAATTCACTTGGCACTTTGAATTCAGCCAGCATCAAACGGCAGTATTCGGCCAGATCTTCTGGCTTAGGTTGAGTCCCTTGAGCAGCGACGAGGTACGCAACAGGCAGCTCGCCGAACTTCTGGTCTGGAACGCCGATCACAGAAGCCTGGACGACTTGTGGGTGAGACAGCAGCGCCTCCTCCACCTCAGCCGGGGCGATGTTGGCGCCACCTTTGATGATGATGTCCTTGATCCGGCCAGTCAGGTAATAGAAGCCTTGAGCATCCACATGCCCAAGATCGCCGGTGCGGAAGAAACCGCCGACAAAGGCCGCAGCGCTCACTTCAGGCGCTTTGTAATAGCCTGAGGTGGTAGCTGGAGCGCGCACCAGAATTTCGCCAGTCACGCCTGGGCCAACCTCTTGGCCATCACCGTCAACAATCTTGATCAAGACGCATGGGCTTGCTTTGCCGATCGCGCCAGCAGGCACTGGGGTGCTGTCTCCGGAAAATTTGCCAAATACCGGTCGCACCTCAGTGAGTGCGTAATAGTCCTGGATCTCGACACCGAACTTGCTCTTAAAACGGGCACGCAGGTCGCTTGCCAATGGAGCGCCCGCCGAGATGACAGCACGCATGGAGGACAAGTCGAAGTCCAGGCCGTTCTGATCTGCATACTCCAGCATCATGGAGAACATGGTCGGCACACCCTGGAACACGGTGACACCGTGCTCAACGATGGCCTCAAGGGCTTCGCGCGGGTGGAACCGACGCTGGATGATGGTTTCGCACCCGGCCTGCAGCGCCATAGAGGCTGCGGTCGATAGTCCGTAAAGGAAGCCCAGCGGGAGTGCGACCAGCAGCTTGTCACTTGGCGTGACATACCACATATCGATCAGGGAAGCGTTGCCTGCCACCTCAGCCGGCTGACTGTAGAGAACCGCTTTGGGTACCCCAGTGGAGCCCGAGGTGTAGATGATCAGAAAGTCGTTCTTGATCGCCTCAACTTGCTCGACCTCTTCACTACCAGCGATGGTATTGCTGAAAAATTCACTGACTTCAATCAGACTGCAGGCTGTATCACTGACTGCCGTAACGGCATTCTCGTGCAGCTTTTTGTCAGTGAATAAGAATTTCACATCTGCGTGGCCAAGGATGTAGCTGACTTCAGCTGCACTGAGCACCGCATTAATCGGGACGAATGTTCCGCCCATCTTCGACATGGCGTAGTACAACACCATGATCTCAATATTGTTCTCGCAGTAAACCGCGATGGTGGTGTCAGCACTGACGCCTGCGTTTTTCAACAGGACAACAGCTCGATCAATTTCGCGCGCCAACGCACTATAACTGAGCACTTTGTTATCAAACCGCAAAGCCACACTGTCGCTTCGCTCAGTAGCGTGCTCTTCAACAAAACCTACGATCATCTTGCAAAACCTCAAAAATAGTACGTTAGCGGGCGGCCAAACCAGTTACTCTGGTTTGCAGTGCATCATGACCTTCCACTCGCCTTCTTGAACCGACTCGCCGCGCTGGTTCACCAAAGCCACCTGGAAGTTCACAATACCCACGCCTGGCTTTTTGGTTTCGCGCTTGGAGCCAACCTTCTGATTGACATGGATAGTGTCGCCGATCTTGATCGGGCCGCGCAGATCCCAGGTCATACCGAGGAACGCAATTGCAGTGCCTTCTTTAATGCCGAGACGGCTTTCCAAACCGGTTGCGATAGCGAAACCAGCTGGGCCATGCAGGATGCGACCGCCGAATACGGTGTTCTTGGCGAACTCCTCGTCAGTGTGCACCGGGTTATGGTCACCGGTGAGTGCTGCAAACATCACGATGTCAGCTTCGGTGATCGTGCGACGTGGGGAGTTCCACTCTTGACCTTCATACAGCTCGTCGAAGTAGAGAGCGTTTTGGCCGATACCAGCTTCTTGTTTAACAGCAGCAGTCATGATTATCTCCAGCGTTTATTTATTAATCAGGGGTACAGCGTTGATCATGGTCGAGAACACAACATCATCGAAGCTCTGCATGTACTCGATCAATTCTTCCAACATCTTGATACGTGGGCCGCGCCCAATAATTTCCGGATGGCAAGTCAAAGTGAACACACCGTTTTGAGCGCGTGCGGCATCAAACTCGGCAGCCCAGTACTTGTATACATCCGCAGGCAGGCGATTGCCGGTGTTCATCGGCTTCACCATGAACTGGAAGTACGGATAGTCATCAAGTTCCCAAGCAACAGGGAACTCGACCACCGAACTTTCGGGGCCTTTTGTGAAACCTTCTTCGGTAAGGACATCATCAGTACGTGCATAGAACAGTTCAAAGTCGTTAGACATCATGCTGCTGTCGTAACGAAGTCCGAACTCTTCCAGCAAAGGAATGGTGTTCGGGCTCAAGTCCCACGCAGGCGAGCGATAACCTTGGGGACGCACCCCAGTGACGTCTTGCAATACCTTGATGCTCTTGGCCAAAAGCTCACGCTCCTCGGCGAGCTCAAGGTTCACCGGGGACTCATGCAAGAATCCGTGGCACGCGACTTCGTGACCGTCCGCTACAACCTGCTTCACCAAGTCTGGATAGGAGGTTGCAGTGTGCGCTGGCACGAAGAAGGTGGCCGGCACCTCACGACGTTTCAGAACATCCAGGAGCCTCGGCATACCCACATTCGCGCCGTATTCACCCCGCGACAGCGGTGTAGGCGACACTTGCTTGAAGGTGCTAAGCCAGATGGCTACGCCATCGAAGTCGAAGGTCAAGCAGACGGTCGTGGTCATGCTGGCAGCCCCAGAGCGTCCACTTCGCTACCGTCGATGATGCGACGGGCGATAACGATCTTTTGAATATCGTTGGTACCTTCACCTACGATGTAGAGCGGGGCCTCACGGTACAGGCGCTCAACAGGGAATTCGTTGATATAGCCGTAGCCGCCGTGAATACGCAGCGCGTCCTCACAAATTTCTTTAGCCGACTCACTGGCCAGGAGCTTGGCCATACCCGACAGCATGTCAGCGCGATGACCTGCTTCCTTCGCACGAGCAGCTTCTGCTGTCATCAGGCGAGCGGCGACCAGTTTGGTAGCCATGTCCGCCATACGAAGCTGGACGGCCTGATGCTGGTCGATGGTCACGCCGAACGAACTGCGCTCGCTTGCATAACGCTTGGCTTCGGCAAGGGCATTGGCGGCCAGACCGACGGCACTGGCAGCGATGGCAATACGACCGACTTCGAGCGAGTCCAGCAGGTGGCGCATACCCAGACCGGTTTTACCACCGACGACCGCAGTCGCAGGAACTTTGACCTTGGAGAGCAGGATCTCCACGGTGTCGACCTGGGTATAGGCCATCTTGTGGAATTCGCTTTCCACGGTAACACCAGGGAAAGCTTTTTCGACCAGGAACAAGCTGGAGCGTGGACGACCAGTTTCAGCGTCCACGCTTGTACGAGCCAACGTCAGCAACAGCGTGGCACGCTCACCGTTGGTTACGAAAATCTTGGTGCCGTTGATCACGAAGTCGGATTCATCAGACGACGCAACTGTGGTGATCGACTGAAGGTCTGAGCCCGCTGCAGGCTCGGTCAGGCATAGAGCGCCACGGTGCTCACCGGTCGCCATCAAAGGCAGATACTGACGCTTTTGCTCTTCGGTACCGTGCTTGCTGATCGCATACGCCACAGTGCAATGGCTGTTGATGAAGGCAGCCAAGGTTGTCCAACCAGCAGCGATGGTTTCCATCACGGCAGCGAAGACCGGCAAACGCAGCTGGTATCCACCGTACTCTTCCGGAATGGCCAGACCGAACAGGCCCATTTCCTTCATCGCAGCGAGCATCTCTGCCGGGAACGTCTTGCTCAGTTCAAGCTGTTGGACGTTGGGCCGAACTTCCTTGGCGATGTACTTACGGACGGTTTCGAGAATCTCTTTCTCGACGTCGTTGAAGTCATTGAATTGGCTCATGCAGTCCACCCTCCGTCTGCGGCAATAGCTTGGCCAGTGATGTAGCTCGCCTCTTCAGTGGCCAGGAAATAAATGAGGTTCGCGATCTCTTGTGCAGTACCTTTGCGCTGCGCCGGAATGATTCGGCTGATCCACTCAGGATTCGCACCGACCCCACGATTCATGAATTCTGCAGCGGAGCTAACTATCGCAGCCGAGTTGCCACGCACATCCGTGTCGATCGCCCCAGGACAGACAGCGTTGACTGTGATGTTGTGCTTAGCGTGGGTATTGCTGATCTGACGGGTCAGACCCACGACACCAAATTTCGAAGCGGTATAGGACGCGCCGTCTGCGCCGCCAATCAGCCCGCCAATGGACGAGGTGTTGATGATCCGCCCGTAGTTCTGCTTGACCATGTGTTTGATCGCGGCTTGGCATCCAAAGAAGGTGCCTTTGAGGTTGATATCGACCATGTGATCCCAGAGGTTCTCGGTGGTCTCCTCGACGTCAGCCATCCCGTCGAAAACGCCGGCATTGTTTACGATAATGTCGATGCGGCCATACTGGTCGACTGCGCTCTGTACCAGCGCTTCAACGTCCGCCTGATTACGGACGTCTACCTTGACGAACCGGACTTCGGCGCCAGTCTCCGCCAGTTCGCGGGCAACGGTTTCACCGCGCTCGGCGAGAATCCCGCCGATAACCGTTTTCACACCAGCAGCGGCAAATGTCTTGGAAAGCGCCAAGCCAATACCGGACTCGCCGCCTGTGATGACCGCTACGCGGCCTTTGAGGTCAAACATAGGTATCTCCACATCATGGGGCTGAGTCGAAGGACGCAGCCCTTCAAACAGAATTATTTAGCGAAGCGCTGACGGCGCCCGAAGCGCTCACGAACCTCAGCAAACTCTTCTGGGCGCTTCTGGGTCATTTGCTCGTAGTAACCGATGCGGCTGATGCCGTAAGCACCCATTTGCTTCAGCAGGCCGAGAGATTCCGCCATTTTCAGCGCGAAGGTGTTGGGATTGAGGATGGTGGGGTCGCGGTACTGGCCATTGCTGAGCAGCCATTTCTCTGTAGCTGCAGAGATGATGGTGCAGGCCAAGATGACCGCTTCCACGCCTCCAACCTCACGGGCTTTTTCGGACGCCGAAAGTGCGTCACGTGCGACGCCTTCCAGGTCTTTGATCATGTCGGTGATATGCCAGTCGATGTAACGGACATCGCGGCACTTCTGCTCAGCACCGTAGATCTTCACAAGGTCGGTCATATAAGCCGCCGACTTCCGGTGATCGGTCACGAGCAGATAGTCGTAGCCAAAATATCCTACGTGCTGCATCGCTGCCTCAAGCGGCCCGATTACGGGAATGTCCACCAGCTCACGAGCTGCGCGAACGCCTGGGTCGTTGCAGCAACCGATGATCACGGCATCGAAGCCATCTTTCTCAGCTTGGATCACACACTCGAAAAGCTCTTCTTCGACGAGGTGCTTGGGGTACCACCAGTCGCAGTTCTCAGGAACGTTTTCGGTATTGGTGACCACGAGCTCGTTCCCCTGGTTGAGGTACGGCGTGAGGGTTTCAGAGATCAACCCGTTGTAGGCCGGCGTACCGAAGGGGTTGATGAAATTGACGCGAACACCCATAGGAAAAGCTCCGCTGTTGTTATGGCCCCGCTTTGAACGGAGCTTTCGGAAAAAACATACCAGCCGTAATAAAAATTAGACCGTTGAGTCAGTATGATTGAATCTTGCGACGTGTCAATAGGTCACGATCGTCTGGATACGCCCTTGCGTACCCGTACTCAGAAAGGCTCAGAGCGCACCAATTAGCGACGCCCCGCGCCAGATCAGTGCAGGGTGAATCTGCTGACTCGCCTCTTGCACCGTGCCGGTCTGTTGTATAGATTATACCCATCGGTCAGTTTTTTAGTATGACTGGAACAATCAGAGGTGACTCACACCTCCAATTCAAAACAATGATGTGAGGAGCAACGGATGATCAAGGCAGTAAACGTGGGCGCAGGCTTCCCAGGCGTATCCACCGCCACCCTTTCGGGCGAAGGGGAAATTCTTTTTTTGAGCGGCCATTGCCCAACCGATATCAACGGCGACGTTGTCGGGGGCGACTTCGAAGCTCAGGTACGCGCGGTATTTGAAAACCTCAAGGCAACCCTCGCCGAAGCCGGCGTGGGCTTTGAAGCAGTCGCGAAGCTCACTACGTACGTCGCGCACTTCGAGCCATCGATGCTTCCTATCTTCAAGAAAGTGCGAAACTCATACGTGAACGAGGCCTGCCCACCGGCCAGCGCCCTGGTCACCGTACCGATGCTCTACGACCCAGCCGTTTTGATCGAAATCGATGGCTTCGCAGTAGTACCACGTCAACCGAAGTAAATAAGCGAGCGGCCAGAATGTCTCAATTTGATGCTGTAATTGTCGGCGCCGGCCATAACGGCCTGGTATGCGCTGCGTACCTAGCCAAGGCTGGGAAAAAGGTCTGTGTGGTCGAAAGGCGTAACATCGTAGGTGGAGCAGCTCTTACAGAAGAACTGTGGCCAGGCTTCCACCTTTCGGTTGCATCCTATTGGATGTCGTTGATGCAGCCCAAAATCATGCTTGACCTTGACCTGCTCAAATACGGCGTCGAAGTGATTCCGACCCCTCCCGGCATCCATCCATTCCAAGATGGCTCAGTCGTTACCCACTGGTCGGACGTTGACCGGATGTGTGCCGAAATCCGCCGGTACTCTGACAAAGATGCGGACGTCTATCCGGCCTATGTAGAGCACATGAAGAAACTCGTGGGCCATCTTCGCAAGCTGCTGTTTGAGGTGCCTATTGATATCGCGACGGGCAAGGTGAAAGACCTGACTAAGTCTGCCGCGCTTCTGTGGCGTATGAAAGCGGCAGGCCCGATGTTCTACGACATCTGGGATCTGCTGACACTGAGCTGCCACGACTTCCTCCGCCGATGGTTCGAAAGCCCTCAAGTGCTCACAATGTTTGGGTGCTATACCTCTGGCAGCGGCGGCAACATCGGCCCGATGGTTCCTGGCACCGCCTACGTGCTCGCTCGTCCTTACCTTCGTGACGGTACCACCAAGGCAGGCCCAGGGGGGCTGGTTAAGGGCGGTATGGGTGCTCTGGTCAATGCGATCAAGCAAGCATGCTTGGATCATGGTGTTACCATCCGCTGCAGTGCTCCCGTGAAAGAGATCGTTGTCAAAGACAAACGTGCGGCTGGGGTACGCCTCGAAAGCGGTGAGGTTATTCACGCCAAGTCTGTCGTCAGCAATGCGAATGCGAAAACCCTGTTCTTGCGTCTGCTCAAACCTCAGGATCTGCCGCCAGCAGTCATTGATGCCGTGAAACGTATTCGCACCAAAGCGAGCACATTCAAGATCAATATGGCGTTGTCCGGCCTGCCCAAGTGGCAGGGCCTGAAAGCTTCAGACAACCAGACTCCTGGTTCTATCACGATTGCCGAGAACCTTGAAGAACTGCAAACTGCCTTTGAGTCGGCTCAGCACGGTGAGATGGCTAAGCATCCCTATATGTGGATTCTGACCCCAAGCGTATTCGACCCAACAGCAGCCCCTGAAGGCAAACACACCATGAGCCTACTGGGCGGTCATGTGCCTTACGCGCTTCGAGATGGCCGGCCTTGGGACGAGACCACGAAAGAAGAGTTGTTCAACATCGTGGTCAACCAGATAGAACGCTACGCACCAGGTTTCCGTGAACTCGTACTGCACAAACAGGTTCTGGTACCCTCCGACCTAGAGGCAATGTTCGACCTTCCAGACGGACACGTTCACCACGGTGAACTGAGCATCGACCAGATCTTCTTCCGCCGGCCTATCGCCCACTACGCGGACTACCGCTCGCCGATCGCTGGGCTGTATCAATGTGGTGCATCGACACACCCCGGCGGCGGTGTCACGGGTGTTCCTGGCCATAATGCTGCGCAGGTCATTCTCAGCGAAATCTAGTGACTACTGTGGCGAATCCCCCTCTGCTTGGCGGAGGGGGGGGCTTGAACCCTATCCTACTCTCTGCTCTTCTGCCGCATTTCCCCGCCCTTCCCTACCGGCTATTTTGCCCAGACATCTGGCACACTGCGTGCGCAAAAGCGATTCTAACGCCGCTTAGCCCATACCAGACTAGCAAGATAAAAAATTTGACGTACTGGTCTATAAAACTGACAATGTACATCCGAGGAGCGTGAAGAACTACTTCAGTCGCTCTCTATCGCATGCCAGTACCGATTGGATGACTGAATGGAAATCACGTACCGAGGTGTTGTTTACCCTGCGCAAACGGATGCAATGGGACATATGACTGTGCAGTACTATGTGGCCGCCTTCGATCAAGCCTTCTGGCACCTGATCCACTCGTTGGGCTATAACGCCGACTGGCGCTTTGAGCGCAAGGAAGGTTGGGCAGATGTTCGTTACGAGATTGATTACAGAGCTGAATTGAGGGTCGGTGACCTGTTTAAGGTGGCAAGCACAGTTGAGAAAGTCGGCAACTCCTCCATTGTCACTCGTCATCAGATGTACAGCGCCAAAGCTGAGCTCTGCGCAGAAATCCAAATGACGTCGGTCTATTTCGATTTGGAGCAGCGGACTTCCAAGGCCATACCGAGTGCCATTAAAGAAGCAGCCGTGAGCAGAATCTAACTGCCTAGCTATCTTTAACCTTTATCCAGGTGGTTACCTTGAATACTGTCGATTTGCGCGACCAACTTAAGCAAAAAAAACAAGCCTACGTCCAGGACGAGATTCTCGCTTCTGCCGCCACCTTATTCGCTGAGAAAGGGTTCCGCGCCATCACTATTAATGATGTTGCTGCCAGCCTGGGCTATACCAAATCGGTCGTTTACTACTATTTCAAAAACAAAAATGAGATCTTGTGGCAAATCTTCAACCGCATGCACCAGTGCTACGAAGACACGATCGTAGGAATTTTGCAGGAACGCCTGCCGACAGAAGAAACCCTCAAGAAGATCTTGTGCCAGCACGCTCTCAATGTGATGCAGCGTAAGGATTGGACGGCAATCTACTTTCGCGACGAAAGCGAGCTTGAAGAGCCGCAGCGCCTGCTTATTCGCAAGCGTAAGCGTGAATACGACAAGATGATCGAGGGCGTTTACCAGCAGGGCGTGGATGAAGGCTTTTTCAAGCCAGTGCCCACGCACATCGCGGTGAGCGGGTTCATGGGCATGTGTAACTGGCTGCACACCTGGTTCGACGAGAACGGCAAGTTGAGTGCCCATGAGATTGCAGAGACATACGTAGACATGATGGCCGGCGGTTATCGGAAATAAAAAAGCGCCTCACAAGAGGCGCTTTTTGTTTCAACACATTTACTGATCTGCGTAACGGGGCTCTCCGACGTCCGCGCCATCTGCTCGCAGGCCGTGGTCGGTTAGTAGGCTCGCCAGCTTGCCCGACTCACGCAAGTCCTTGATGGTTACGTTAATCGCGGCGCCCAGGTCAGGATTGCTCTTGCTGTAAATAAACGCCGTTTGTGCCGGATATACTGAAGACTTCACCTTCTCGTCCGGCTTCGCGACCTTGATCTGAATGTCTTTGCCGACACCGCCCTTCTTCTGACTTTCAGCGCCGATTGCATAGGTGTTGACCGCAGCGTCGATGCGACCACTGTTCAGATCCTGAGAAAGCGCCACAGCGTTCGGATAGAGCGACAGCTTGTTACCGTAAAGTTTCTTCAGCTCCGGCACCCAAAGGTAGCCAGTCACAGTACCAACCTTGCGATTCGTTAGCTGATCAAAGGTATCGGCGCCATCACGCGAGTAGATGGCGGTCTGCTCCAAGTAGACGGGGTCGGAGATGCCCATGACTTTCGAACGCTCGAAGGTGCGATACCAAGCGCCGACGGAGATGTCTGATCGAGACGCCACGACGTACTGAATCGAAGCGGCTGAATCGGTGACGATGTGATTAACCTTCAGGCAGTTGTCCTTTGCGATCTGCTGAACAATTTCCCCGTCCACGCCGCTGAACCGACGGGCCTGGTCATCATAAGCAAACGGCGGCAACACTACCGAGGTCACTGTCAGCTCGCCAGGCTGGATGGTTTTGAAGGTATGCAGTGGCTTGCACTCCTCCGCCACCACAGAAGCCGAAATGGCTAGAGCTAGAACCGAAGCGCCCATGCCCAGCAGACCTTTGATGCTTTTATTTTTCATCGTCTCACCTAGCTTTATGAATTAACCGAGGGAACTTGAGCTTCAGCAAAGCTTCGCTCGCGCGAACTATTGCTTGCTCAAAACAGCTTGAAGCACGAACTTCTGGATCTGCTTGACCAGAGAGGCGACGCAAACGTCGCTTCCCCACTCCTTGGTGAGCGCGCCATCCAAGGTGGCGCAAATCGTCCCTGCGGTCATGCCGTCATCTTGGGCATGAAAAACGCCCCTCATTCGACCTAAAGCGATAACGCCAGACAACAGCTCGACAACTCGAACTCGAATTCGGTTGATATCCGCCTGCTGCTCAACAAGCAGATTGCAAGTTTCACGTCTCGACACGATATAAAGCGAGCGATTTTCAAGTGCGATGGTCATGTATGTTTTGACGAAGGATTCGAGCGCACTGATAGCATTGCGGCGACTTTTTAGTTCCTTTGTGACCGCATGCAACAACAGTGAGTCGAGCTCCTCAATGAAGTCAAACAAAAGAGCTTGTTTGCTCTCGATGTGGTTGTACAAAGACCCGGCCTGGATTCCCACAGCATCGGCAAGTTGCCGAAGGCTGACAGACTGAAACCCTTTAGTCGCAAATAATTCCAATGCGGTGCGCCGTACAGCAACCGACTTGCACGAGCCGCTTTCAATATTGGCATTGGTGGCGAACGAGCTGGCAAGACTTCCCATATTGATACCACCAATCTCGTACAACATGTTGCTGTCGTACATATCGAAGAAGTTTCTGTGAAATGCTGCCGCCTGTGGGAGCGGCAGCAGTACAGCTTAAAACCCGCTTTTTTTCAGATCTTCTGCAAAGTTCCGGCGGTCGCGAGCGTAGTCGACCTCACTGTCGCTGATTGCGCGAATGCGAACCTTGCTCTGCAGTTCCTCAGAAATGTGTGCGACCACACCTGGCATCGTGGAGATCACCGCGAGGCCAGTCATCTCTGCCGGGGTAAAGCCCATCTGAGCCAAAATCGCACCCATCATGCCGACTTCGTTGATAACAATTTCGGGCTTGTTGGCTTGTGTGGTAAAGGCCTTGTGCACCGCCTCATACCATTCGCAGATGTCACCCCATACGCCTGTTTCGACAGCCAGGGCCTTGAGTTGCTGGGCACGCGGGTCGGTATATCGGAAGACTGGGTGGCCCAAACCCGGTACACGCTCTTTGCGCGCACGCATACCCTCCACCAAGGTATTGGCCGAAGCTTCGAAGTCCATCGCGTCTGGGGAGAAGGTAGCGTTGAGGAAATTGCCGGTTTGATCAGGGGCCAGCGAATACTCACCAGCGGACAAAACTGCAGTGGCCAAGCCTGCGACCATACTCGGGTTGCTGGAAACGCAGAAGCGTGCAGCAGCAGTACCAGGCTTCTTCAACGCGTAATCCAAAACCGAGCACAGGATGCCATCGATCATCCTGGACTCGCCGGCATTCGGTAGGCGTCCACGGATCAGCAGATAAGTTGCCGACGCGAAGCTCAGCTTGCCGATTAAATCGCCTAGGTCATAGCCCCGGATGTAGACAGCGGACTCCTCGACGTCGCTAACCGAGGTGCTCCAATACCGTTTTTCTGTAGTCATTGCTGGTTCCTATGGAATGTTGCCCGTGCCATTCACCAAGACGGCCCGATAACTCGACTGTATTCCAGGTACTTTTTTTTGTCCAGCGGGTACGTAAAAATGATTAATGGGTTTTGTTTCCCTCCCCCGCTCGGTAGCACTATTAGGCAGGCACAGCGTTCTGCCCCCCCCCGCGACAATTCGAGGAGCGATGACACGCAGATCTCACTGGTGGGCGAGAGCTTCTCAGACCCTTCTGTGGGCTCCCTGCGGGGCACGAAATACAGCGCAAGACCCAACGATGCCATGCGTGTCATCGCCGTAGACATCGGTAGCACTGAAGACCATTGAACAGAGGGTGGAAAATCGAAACCGCCGAAAAATAGCCACTCGTTTCGACGAACTCACGCAGAGCAACACAGCCAGCGTCGTACCCACCTAAGCTACGTTATATATTGAGAGGCGACCCAATCGGGAGCTAACTTGAATAATTATCTAGGCTAAAATTTTCATTACGCTATTAGCCCCGGAATTTTTGTCTCAGGTTAGACAATACCGTAATCGGCAGAGTATCGATTACCAAGATCATACTTTGATTTGATCTACTGAAGCCGCGCTCGTGCTGAACCCGCATAGGATCTTTAAGAAAAAAACGTGGCATTTATCCGGGGCACCACATGAACAAGGAACATTGGATCACAGTCCTTTTGAACGACCCCTTGAATTTGAGGAAATTTATTCTTTACCAGAAGAGAACTTTGAGCTTACTCGCTAATTATAATTGCGCGAACTAAAAGCGGTACTGCTAGTTAAAGCTCGCCACCAGGGCCGAGCGCGCTGGAGGCGAGATTCAACACATAAAGTTATGATTCAAAATATGAAGCGCATTGCCCCTAGTCAGACCCCAGCCCAAGGTATATCTCGCGCTGTGATCCCTTTCTTCAATGTGAATCCTGCTCCCATGCTTGGAGAGGAAACCAATTCTGCGACGATCTGCCCCACACCTAAGGCGCAGATCGCGTCTACGTCATGTCCGACGGCTACAATTGCTCCATCTATCCCTTCGGGCCGTCCCACGTAGGGTTTCCCGAAAGGTGTAAAAGGCACATCCACCAAATCATCGCCAGCAGCGACGCGCTCTTCTTTAAGCCCTAAATCAAGGTTCAGGCATCCCTCGAATCTCGAACTGAGGGCACCCGCAGCAACAATGGTTTCGTCTGCCAGGAACTGGCCAGCTGAGGTCGATGCACCGACGACTTTATCGCCTGCCATGATGAGCTCGGTTACTTCGAGCTGTTCAAAAATTCGCCCACCGCGATCGTTCACGACGTTCCTCAAGTCCATCAGCATTTCATGCATCGACAACTCATTACCCAAGGTGCCTTTACGCACGCTGTGGGCCGTGATCGTCGACTGAGAGATGAAGCAGAACCGACTCACCAGGCGCATGTTATAGCCAAGATCCTCGAACAGGGGTAACACCAGCTCGCTCCCGCGTTTGGCCAGTTCTGAACTCTGATCACCGCCGCCGATGCAATCAACGAAGGGAGTACGAGGCCCTTTGATGCCCACCTTCGATTGCTCAATCAAGGTGACTCGCATACCGGCCTTTTGCAGGAAGTAGGCGGAGCAAATTCCAACCGCTCCCCCTCCGATGATGATCACATCTAGTCCAACATATTTATCCACAGCGTGTACCTCGTGGTTGCCAGTGCCGGTATGTCCCGCAATCGGCTTCACGGAGCTCCAATATGGAACATACCCGAAAGACTGTTTTGCATACCCTTCGGTCAGTATTTGGATCTGAGCCTCACCTGTCAATCAATTCGAGTAGTCCGGTGCCCCCTGAGCAGACAAATGGCGGTAGGCTAAGCGCTGCCCCGCAGTATCTATAACCTGCGCCCAGATCAAAGGCACACTGTCCCCCAGCGCCTGGAGACACCCAGAGTTGCTGGCATCTGCCACCACTGCTGTGGATGGGGTCTAGGGTTTCAGACACGAGCACCTCGCGCCTGTGGCCAACGTTGGATGAATGGGTTTAACGTTGCTTCTGCCGAACCTGCTGCGGAACAGTTTCCCAGGGTTCTTCGCAAGCGACGGCAGCTATCTTTTGAAAGAGATTCGGCGTGAACCTCCACACTTCCGACCGCGTAGGTTATTCAGGAACTTATGGTATCGCTGCTTCCGTAGGCTCATCAGGCGTCACGGGAGTTATCGATTCCCAATGCTTTGGCCTGTACTTCGGCATCGGACAGCCCCTAAGATCTAAGCCATCACCATCCATGGAGCGCCGATCTTGCCAAGCGTTTTTTTTTCATACTGCCATGCCGATGAGGTGCTTCGTGATCAGCTGGAAAAACAGCTATCGATGCTCAAGCGCCAAGGCGTTATCGACACTTGGCATGACCGCAGGATCGGCGCTGGTCAAGAAATCGATGCAGCCATTGACAACCACATCAACAGCGACGAAATCATCCTTCTCTTGGTCAGCCCGGACTTCATCGCCTCTGATTATTGCTACAACATCGAGATGGCTCGCGCCATGGAGCGCCACGCCGCGAAGGAAGCGATCGTGATCCCTGTGATTTTGCGCGCGTGTGATTGGCATCATGCTCCGTTCGGTAAGCTGCTTGCCACGCCTGAGGATGGTAAACCCGTCACCCTGTGGCCTGACCGCGATGTAGCTTTCCTGCAAGTAGCGCAGGCAGTGCGTAAAGCTGTAGAACGATGCCGCAAGGATGTGCCCATTCCCTCATCGCAAATCGCGCGCTCGGCGCCAGCTATTCCACAGCCGCCCTCCTCGCTACCGGCCACCGCCCCCCGGTCGAGTAACCTTAGAGTAGCCAAGAGCTTCACCCAACGGGACAAAGATCAGTTCTTGCTGGACACCTTCGAATACATCGCTCGCTACTTCGAGAACTCCCTACAAGAGCTTCAAGCTCGTAATCCTGGTTATGAAGGTGTGTATCGTCGAATCGACGCCAATCGCTTTTCTGCGGTCATCTATAAGGACGGACGGGACGTTGCTAGGGGGACGGTGTTTACAGGGGGTCAGATGGGTGCCGGGATTTACTACAGCCAAGGCGATTCGTTCGCGGGCAACAGCTACAACGAGTCACTATCGGTAAACGCTGATGATCAGACCCTGTACTTAAAAACCCTGGGCATGTCCCACTTTTCCGGACACGACCAGAAGCTTTCTCAAGAAGGTGCTGCGGAGGCGCTCTGGGGAATCGTCATCACGCCATTGCAACGCGAGAGATAACCTTTCCTGATCAACCTCAGAGGCGTAGTCATGGCGTGAAGGCGTGACGAGCACCGAGTGCTTATCGCCTGGAGTCGATGTCTGCCATCACTTGGGGCGCTTCGAAGCAATAAGGGCATCGAACGCCCTCTTGCTCGAAAGTCCCTCCCGCATCTTCGCGACCAAGAATTCCGCATCCAACCCTGCAGGGTCAAAATGCTCTCGGGCATGCCGAACGATGCTCAACCAGAGTTCAAAAGGGACTGCTGTGTTATCACCATTTCTGCATCGATAACTTGGACGCTGAAGCAACGCCGGCGTTCGTAACACTAGGTCGTCACACAGCCGTTGGAAAATTCCGAAGGGTGTCTCGCTCATCCCGATTAGGGAGGGATGGGTGAGGCGGCTGATCGATTGGATAGCTGACTCGGTATCGACGGTGTGCAGGCTCGATAAAAAACGTACATCGGCCTCGAACACCGCTGACCCGATTGACGCTACTAGTCGTTCAATAGATTCGAGTTCTGACAGGTTGTCACGGCCCAGCGTTCTTACGTGCTGCTCCATCATTCTCCTCCTGCGGACTAATTCCCTGCTTCCCACGTTCAAGAGACCACTCTGCCCCACCGGAGTAGCATCGTGGGCATCCGGGAAATTGCTGTTATTCGTCATCGAGTGCCAATCGATGTTGTTCCACGTGCGCCACTTCGCGCTCCCAAGCCTCTAGAAAATCAGTCCAATCATGCCAGTAGAATCCTGCCTCCACGCGACCTGCTGGCCCCAGAGCCACCGCGAAGCGGGATCTCCAAGGTTCTGGGATATCTGCTTCCCGAATAATCCAGCATCCTACGGGATGAGCCTCCCTGGGCAGCCGAACTAACTCAGCGTGGTCGAGATGGCAGGCGCTCAATGGAAGTTCATGATCAAGTCGTTCAAGCTCATCCAATCGTTCCAGGATCGCTCGTGCGCTTTGATCGCCTGGTACCAGTTCAGCGAGCTGCCATAGCGCCTTCCTTCGTTCTCGTTCTCGTAGCCAGATATCACTCATCACGACGCCCTGGGAGCACGTAAGTACTCATAGTTAGTTGAGTGGGTGCTGCGCAGTTGTCCGTTAACCTTATCCATAGATTGCAAGTCCAGGCTACGCCTCGCAAGCGAAGGTCGGACGGGAGGTGGGGAGGTCAGTTTCATAAGTTAACGGCCTCTCGACTACGCATCCGCAACGCATGTCGAACTAACGTTCGCGGTGATTAACGAACTATGATTCCGTGCTGCGCAAAATCGTTGAGGAGTGTCTTGCGACTCAGCATTGCAGGTAGCTTGAAGATGTTCCTGTATCCATACCAGAGGCCCATAGGAATGATCACTAACCCAAGGCCGAATGTGGCCGTAGCAGCAATAATGGCCGCAGGGATTGAGCCGAGCGAGAACACAACGCCTTTCAATATTGTCGATCTAGCGATCAATCGGATGTCATCCAGATCGTATTCAACTTTTCCGTTTTTGTTTTCAAAAGCCAGCACCACAATTGTCTTTTTCGACAGTCTCTTGAAATACCAGGTTCGTGGAGTTTCGGTCGCCATTGCACCATGAATTTTCAGGTATTTCGGAACAACCGCCTGTTTGAAATAGAATGTTTCTCCATTTACATCTTCAAGTCTCACTCGACTGTAAAGAGCATCAAGATCGCCTTGCGCTTGAACGTCATAATTTTTGATCGTCACTGTTATTTTTTCGAGGTCAGCCATTGTTCGTCCTTAAAGCATTAGTTTTCGGAAGGCGCGGCTATCTGAATACCCATCAAACGCTTCCTGCTGGCGTCGGGGCCTTTAGGCTTCAACAATCGTGCTCGCTTGTGATCACGTAATGATCTCCTCCGACACTGCGAACCAGCTTGAAGCCGTCCTTCTCGGCGATGCACCGCACGGGAGGTGTCGCGATTGTCATACCGTTTTTCGACACTCCCGATTGGTCGTTGTAGACAAGCGCGACATAGCGCTCCCCCACTCTCGCGGCGCCGAAAAGGAATGCGTCGACACCGACCGACCAGTCGACGTGCTGAGCCCGAACGACCTCTGGAGGCAAGCCTTGTAAGGCGCCCTGGTGATCCTCAGCCATCCGTCGGTCTCGCGCACAATCAAAATTGAACATCTGCTTGGTACTCGACAATTGGTAAAATTAACGAGGAGCGATTACGCCGCCCCATCTTCCGGTAGGCTCCCAGTACTCGGGGCGATTTAGTCAATAATTGGAGGAATTGAGTGAGCCTCCAACCGTAGTCACGCTGCGTACGCAAAACCATACCCAAGGCTGTGCATGCTGAGTCAGCCGTGTCGTATCACGCCGCTGATTGGTGCGCCGGCCAGTGCAAGCAAAATCACCGACAGCCAGTAGTACAGTTTTATACATCATATGACGTGTAACTGTACACGACAACATGGCTACATCCTCTCTTTTGAGGACATCATCTTGTTGAAGCCAGCACTGGCAGCGGTCGTTCGAGCAGTTCGAGGGAATCTAGGCTTCACTCAGGAAAACCTTGCCCATGCAGCATCGCGCACATACCTGAGCAAAATCGAGAACGCCGAAAGCAGCCCCACTATTGATAAATTTGTAGAACTTGCCGAGGCTCTTGGCATGAGCCCTTTGGCTTTCATGGCACTAATTCTCTCGACTCATAACAAGACGCCCTCCTCTACTTTGCTCGCAAAAGCCGCCGAGGAATTGGACGCTCTCCAAGAACGCGTCAGTGATGCTGACATCGCCGCGCATCTTGCTGGATTTGATCTAGTGAAGCGGCCTGCCGCTCGACCAGTGAATCTGATCAAGCTGAAAAAAGTGCTGGAGTGCAAAGAGATTGGCTTGAGCAAGGCAGAGACCGCCAGGCGGCTCGGGATGAGTCGATCAACCGTGGGCTTTCTTTGGGAACGGTCGGTGCCAGCTGAAGACCTCCCAACCAGAGCCTCAACACGCCAATCAAAACTCAAAGGACGTCCCTGAAACATGGCTAGACAACGTACCTTGCTCCCTCCGGGAAGAGAAAACTTTGCTCAAGACCCTTTTGCACATAGCGCGCTCGGTGCGATGAAATGGGAGACCGCGAGTTTATACGCCGGCTACCCTATCGATCCGTCCGTTACGCCGTTGAGCGAACAGTTGAAGAACCCAGTGCTCTGGATGACTCAAGCGCATGCTATGTCTGAGGCGGCGTGGTGCTTCTAAAGGGGCAAAGCTTTGCAGAGATGCCGTTGTGCGTCCGCGCGGTCTGTGAGAGTCAATATTGCGCAATTGCCATGATGCTTATTGGCTACAGCCTCGAAGTCAGTCTCAAGGCAATGATCATCGTCGAGAAAGGGATTGAGGGTTACACCTATTAATCACGATGAGCGCTCTTTCGCTGCCTTTCGCTTAATTCCATCTGAACGAGATACTGGGCTGTGACCTACGACCTTCCAGAACGGCTCCTCGGCAACGATATGACGACTCGCTTTCTCCGACGCAGGCACCTTTTCATCCCAAGTGATTTTCCAATAGCAATAAGTCACAGCGCGAGTGATAGCAACGTATGACGTCCGCAGCGCCTCGTGCTGCTGGGCAGTATCGTAACCGCAGGGATCGCCAGGGCTGCACATGCCCGCCTGGGCGTAGAACTCATTCTTTGAGGGTGACGAATTGGTAACCTCACAATCGCCGAGCAAAAAGACTGCATCCGCCTGAAGGCCCTTGGATGAGTGGTAGGTCAACAGCTTGATCCTTTTCTTCTGCTTTTCGTCACGCGCTCGCTGAAGAATATGTGCCAAGGCTTTTTCTGCTTCCTTTTCGGTGGCGCGCTTACGGAAAAGCACCAAGATGGTATGACCTGCGTCGTAATGATGCTCAACCATCTCAACCAGGTGCTTTTCATCGAACTCACCCACCGCGACGGGCACTTGATTACCGATCACCGCTTTGTTGACCGCCAAGCCGTGTTTGTTCTCAAAGCCTGGCGTTTTCTTGACGATCGACTCGGCAGCGTCCACCACCATTTGATGCGAACGATGGTTTTCTTGCATGAACACTTCAGTGTGGGCGGGAGATTTGAATTCCTTGTCGAACTCCATCAGGAAACGCGGAGAGCTGCCTCGCCACCCATATATGCTTTGCCAGTCGTCACCGACGGCCATCAGCGATGCATGCGCCGGCGCACCGAATGTATTGACGCTCAAACCACGCCGCTCAATCTCGCTGAAAGTCGCCCTGACCCAACTGATGGTGTTTGCACCCACGTCTTGAAACTCGTCGATAAGTAGCGTCGACATGGGGCGCAGAACGCTGTCCGGTACTGCCCGGAAATTCTTGTAGCCTCGCTCGCTGAACATCGCGAACATGCTATTGAACGTCATGATGGGCGGACTCATTTCCAGCAGCCGCTGATTAAATGCAGCCCAATAAATCCCCAAGGCATGGAAGAATGGTGCATCAGGATCCTCGGGATACAAGCTCATCTTTTTGACCGCGCTGACCGCGTCCAGGCCAAGGTTCTCAATGAAGGAAGCGGTGGAGTAGAAGGCCTCCATGATGTGGGAAGAGCTAATTTCCCCTCGAACCTTGTACCAAAATGCCGGACAAGCGATCGCGCGACCACAGAGTGCGTCGACCGATTGTGATGCCTGCTCGTAGCTTTTCAGGGAGATAACTCGGCGGCTACAGAAAGCCTGGAAAATCGTCCGTTTGTCCCGAACATGCTTGCGCAAATACGATCCGTAGGGGATATCCAATTTGAGCTCGTCCGGCTCTGAATCATCCACCCCTAGGATCACATAGGTTTTGTACTCGGGGATGTACCCGTTGACCTGGAAGTCTTTGCCAAGTAACCGGATTTTCTTGTTCGTCGGCACAATGCCGTCGATGGGCCAATGCCCGGCAGCGCTCCAGAGGCCTTCAAGCGTCGAACACAAAGCTCCATCATTCTTCGCCATGGCCCAAGCCCAATCTTTGCGGTCTTGGACATCTGGATGTTCCTTGTCCAGCTCGTCCAGGAGCAGCGAGCGCTGATACAGCTGCCCGATCAACCCACGGAAGGTTGCATCTCCTTCGTAGAGATCTTGGTAGAGGGCCTTCATCAGGTCGAGCTGGATTTCGCCCAGCTTCATGTTCAGCGCTGACCCGTCCTTCTCCCTTTCGCTGAGATCCTTGTCCAAGAACTCGAACGCTTTTACCTCGCCCAAGCCCTCAATGCTCTTAGCGAATGAGAGGATGCGCGAATGGAACGTGCGGACGATTTCTAGCGACTTCTTCTCGCTGACTTCATACCCCCACAGGTCAAACACTTCACGCACCTTCTTCGCGAAATCCAGCTTGGATTCCTTCGTGAATGTGACGACCGTGAGACTCGCCAAGTCAATCTTCAAATAGTGGTAGAGAACGATCAGCCTCAGCACCATCGTTGTCGATTTACCAGACCCTGCCCCCGCAACGACCGCAGTGGTTGGGGTCGTCGACAGAATCATCTTCCACTGGTCATCTGACGGAGGTTGGCCAGGCAGATAATGCGCAACGTCCCGGCGGATCTGGGCTTCCATCTCCGGCGTAATGGCAAACCTCCAATCCTTGAACAGGGCAGGTTCTTTAGTGGCTGGTGCACCGGGCTCTTCACCAAGCCCTGGGCGCAGCTCGACGATCAGCTTACCTTCTTCGAGGCCTACGCTATGGCCTTCAGCAAAGCCCTCTTTCAAGCCCTCTGTCTTGCCCTGCAGATGTCCCTCAGTTCTGCCTTGTGCCTGTCCGAGCTGCAGCCCATGTTCTCGACCCGATTCGAATCCCTCCGCTACACCGATCTGATGTCCAGCTTTCCAGGCGGAGCGTTGTTCAAAACGCACGGCGTCCAAGAGGAAGTTGGTGATACCACTGACCAATCGGCCTTTCGCAGGCATCGCATGGCTATCAGGTGGCGGGGTTTTACGCTCTGCCGAGGCGCGAGGCTGGAGCGACGGAGAATTGGAGTCGTTCTTTGGTGAATCCACTAGCTAAGGGCTCCCTGCATACTGGAGAGTGCCAGGCATCAAGGCACGTCTTCATGGCGAAAAGCCTGAGATTATCACTATATTAATGGCTCAAAGCCTCTAGTCCGCAGATATGCCGCGATTTAGCCTTCGTGAACTGCTCGGCACGCGATGCAATCAGCCGCTTCGACGGTCAGTGCCGGATGAGTGGCTGATGGCCCACGGCGGCGAAGAGAAAAGGTGTGTTGCCCGCAGTTGATCATCGTGCCGATCTGAACCCTTAGCAGATCCGTCCCCGAGATGTCACCACTGCTGATTCCGGGATAAGCTGCAGATCACAGGGATCACGAATATCAACGCAATCGGGAGGTATGCCGCTTGCAGGAATATGCAGCGAACAGCGTCGAAGAGTTAAACCGGCTCATTGAGGGTTTTGGTGAGAATGTTTTGTTTCGTGGCCAGACCTCCCATTACGGAGAGATTGGAGCCCCCTCCGTCGTCACGTCCTTCGATAGGCGAGCTGAGGGATGATCAGCTTGGCAGAGATTTTGGACTCTAGCCGTACCTCTACGCCTCTGTGCGGGGCGGCAGGGTCACCCCCCTGCCGGCAGCTAGTTATATAACGCATCCATGGGTTTTGCCGGCCTCGATGGAGCCTGTCACGATCATGGCCGGGCATGGCTGCGGATTGCTTTGCCCTGAAAAAGAAGCGTAGTGTCGGCTGCAAATGCCTCAGCAACGGAGATGATCAATGAGCAAAAGTTTTCGCGACCGCATCCAGACAATGAATGAGATGTACAAGCTGCCCATCCACGAGACCCCACACCTGTTCACGGATGCGGAGGATCGCCTCCTGAAATTCAAGCGGACACTGCTCGATGAGGTCGCGGAAATCGATGACATTGCCGAGCAAATTCGTCGCGGAGACGATGCCATCGATGTTCAGGTCGCGATTGCAGACCTTCTCGGCGACGTCATCGTGTACTGCCGCTCCGAGGCCATGAAGTACGGCATCCCTCTTGAAGCCGTCCTGGAGCTGATCATGGACAGCAACGAGAGCAAACTAGGAGCCGATGGCAAGCCTATCTACGATGAGAACGGGAAGTTTCTAAAGGGCCCCAATTACTGGAAGCCCGAGCCGCAAATTAAACAACTACTCGCAAGCCTCCCGGCCCAAAAGTAACCCCACGACTCTGAGGTGATCGCTTGGCAACTGTTAACCACGTGGGGAAGTGCCGGAGCCTGGTTGAGATTGAGGAAATCATTTCCCAGATTGAGTCCTCCGATAGCGAGACGATATTTCGCTTCCCTATAGACACCCTCGGTGCTCGACACAGCCCGATGCATGATGCATCCCGACTGCAGATGGTCGTTACACTCGCGCGCCAGCAGCTTGAAAATGGTTACTTGGATTTTCATCCGAACGCACAAGAAATAGATGCGCAGCAGGCCGTTTGTGATTACTCACCAGGGATTGCGGGTGTCCGGCTGTCCAGGGGAATACGGATTGGTAGCAGGGAAATTGATCGCCGAGATGTCCTGACCTTTGCGACTAAAAGAATGCAAGCGATGGATGCCCAAGACTTGGACGAGCTGGTCAAGGGGCGATGCGTCGATCTCATGTGCGTTGGTGGCTCCAAAATCCAGTACCTGAAGCCGCTGTTCTCTTCGCGAGGCAAGGCCAAAGAGAAAGACGACATGGCCCCGGTTATGCGCAAGCTGGTTGACCGCACCATGCAACAGAGCAGGTATGCGCTGTCTGAACCGTTGATCGATGCACTGGCATTGTTCTCAGCGGAGCTCATCCAAAATACTCAAGACCATGCAGTAAAAGACCACACCGGCAAACCGTATCTCTCCCATGTCGAAGGCCTGATGATGGGATGGACACGGTTTTACGACTCGCTCCACTCCGAAGACTTCTCAGGACACCCCATGCTTGAGAGCTACTGGAGTGGAGAAGCCGGTCGGACTGACACCGGCATGAAGAGCCTCAGGGCATTTGAGGTTAGTTTTTTTGACTCGGGGCCTGGTTTGGTCAGCCGCTATACCGGGCAGCTCGTACAGGACATGTCTCTCGAAGAGGAACGATTGGCACTCATCCAGTGCCTACGGCACAAATCGACTTCAAAGTCCCAATCAGCAGCAGGAGAGGGGCTGCCGTCCGTGTTACGGCAGCTGAGACAAATAGGCGGACTGATGAGAATCCGCACGGGAAGACTTTCGATGTTCAACGCATTTGAGCCTTGCGAAAATCGTGACCTCTTCGACTTCCAACACTGGACTAAAAACAGCCTCTCACCCGTACAAGGTGCGGTTATCTCTATCCTCGTACCGCTGAGGGCTCATTGATGCAACGGTTCTACTCCTGGCGGCACCTAAAACACTGCCCGTTGCATGGCACCATTGAGGCCCTTGTGCTCTGCTACAAGCGCTGCCACCTCACCGAAGGTAATGTGTATGCGGATGTAGAGACCGCCTTGAAAAGTGATGCCAATCTTCCAGACTGTGTATACATCGTGGGCTCAATGGAGCAATACAAGGTTTTCAAAACAGCCTGGGATCCGACCAATACGCATCTGCAAGCCATGCTCAAGCGCGGGATGAAAGCAGGCTTCGATTTCGTAAAGCAGTACACCTTTGTGGAGTGGAATGGAGCTAAGTTCCAACACCACGCCCTTAGCCAGCAAACTGGCCCTTACAGCGTGGATCTGAAGCTCCTTCTGAGCTGTGGCGTACACAGCCTCATCGAAAAAAATAATGCCATCCACCAAGCACCCTCTGGGCACGTGTTCAAGCATCCTTCCCAGCGACGGAACAAGGTATTCATCCAGGCAAGAGAAATCGCCTCTGGTGAAGCAGAACTGCACGTCGTCGCTTACCTGATCGCTCTATGCCACGGACAGGCGCTGCAAGGCAGCAGCAAGGTGTACATCGATACAATGGGCATCTATGCCTACGTCAAGTGCGCCCTAGCCCTGTGCCGCTCCGACGCGGAGATCATCAGCTTCCACTCCTATGACGAGCTGGAGAAAATCAACCCGCCACCTGACCCCTATTTCTGCATTATCTCCGCTTCCACCTCCGGAAGCATGGCAGGGAAGATGGCGAGTACCGTGTGGGATCCACATCGAATGAGCACAATCGTCGACATAACATCCAATGGACGAGCTGGCGAGGTGATGGTCGCGCTCGACAGCATGGGCGTTGCTTTCCCCGATCTGAAAGTTAGCGACGGCACTCTAATCGAGATCATCGGCGAGAACTTCTCATCTAAAGCCAAACCTCCAAGACCGGTCATTATCGGGCGGCCCCATGCCCCGAACTCCCTGCCTGAGTTCCATGAATACTTTGGTTTCTCGATATACCCCTTTAACACCCCGATCGCGGCAAAGACAAAGCTGCTGCAGCTTGATGTCGCTAAGGTGCTGGAGCACGAAGAGTTTCGGAAGTGGCTGAACGCAGAAATTGATTGGTCGTTCCCTCTGACCGTCAGCCACGTTATCCATGCCGACGATCAGGCTTCCGAGGCTCTGGCGGCAATCGTCGTGGATCGCCTGCGCACTCGTCTGGCGGACGGTTCATCGATCACCGTGATTCCTTACCATCAGCTAGAAGAAAACAACTGCAAGGACGCGACTGGTGTCGTGATCGTTTCCACCGTCGCAAGGGATGGTGGAGTGCTCCGAGAGATCAGTCGCGACCTGCGCTCGTACATCAAAGCGGACATACCAAGGCACTTCCTCTCGCCAATCGGCATTCCGCAGACGAACGAGTCCTGGAGTCAGTTGCGGATGTTCCTAGTACGTAACTCGACGCCCAGAGAGTACGGTTTTGCCAACTGGATTAAGCTACCTCTCGGGGAAGACTCCAATGACAACTCGTGGCATCGTTTGATCACGACCTATGAGCAAAATTCGGAACTAAGCGTCGATGAATTGGGGCTTGGACACCTGTCAAACACCTCCAACATCCTGCCCGCCCTTGGGTTGGCAGGAAAGGCAGCCTCTACGGCGTTTAACGGCTTTTTGCTTTCACCACGTGGCAATCCGCTGCGCCTATCGGAAGGCTTCCTTTTTTTTGGAGACAAAACCGATATCGCTGGCCGCTATGCCGAAGTCGAACCTAGCATGGTGCACCTCACCATGTCTGCGGTGCTCCAAAATGCTCGCGAGCACAAAGACCACGAACGACGCCTATGCCCCAACGGTTATGAGTCGGTCGTACTGGCTCCGGAGTGCTTCCTGAGGTTCAACGAAGCGATTTTGCAAGCATGCATGCTCAGGGCATGCCACCCCGCAGAGCTGGACTACTCATCCAGCCCCGAGCTCAGCAAGGTGATGAAAGAGCTGCTGGTGAAGGTGTTTTCCCGTTGGGATAAGGACTTCGGTGACGCAGCCCTGGAGTTTGCCGCAGCCATTGCCGTCGGCTCCCTTCGGCTTGCGAAAACGGACATGGTTGGGCTCCTGGACGACGCATTGGAACAGCATGCTGACAAAGAGTCCGAATTGCTCGGGCTGCTTGTACTGGCTAAGCAAGCAAGTCACTAGGATGAAGCACTGAGCGTTTGATTTGCTGGCCAGGACGGATTCCAGGGGGCCAACATTGGCTCAGAGTGCGAGATGGCAAAGTCGGTGGGCTCAATCCACGGTTCACTGACTTTGCTAGGTTACGGATCTGCGAACCAGGCGGAGACATTCGTTGGGATAGGCAGCAATAGCTGCCTGGTCTATTAGGGCTGCTTCCCCCTAACGCGGCCAGTGAATCAACCGAGCCACGACTCAACAGTTTCCCCACCATACTGCTCTTTCCAAGCCTTCAATGATTCCACAGAGCACGACACCTGAAGCCGCGAGCACTATGGTGAAGGTCGTGCGCTAAGGAGGTAGAGAAGGCCTCAACAATCTAGAAACCTACAAAACCCACGTTTACACGAAATTTTTCATGGGTATAATCTCGCTATCCGAAACCCGAGAACCTCTACATGACCAAAACCCGCCAGCCCACCATTCCCGAGTTATTGATCCATCACGTCCCTCGAAACATCGTCATGGGTGCTGAGGATGCCTTTGAGGCAGGTGCGCTTCGTGCCTACTTGGATACGAAGGACATGGACAGTAATCATCGGAAGAATGCGTTGGGACAGATGAGGGCTTTCCGCATGAACGAGGCTTTCGAGGAGATGCTACGTGCCGCCGACGCTGTCCATACGCCTCTCAAAGGCAACGGAGTCGTACTGGGCCATGCCGGTATCTTCAAGTACGGTCGGGTGAATATGTCTTCCACTCTGTGGAACAACGTCAAACGAAGCGCTACCCGCCGCCAGCTGACGGAGGCGAACCAGGCCATGACTCAGCTGGTGCAACCATCGCTGTTTGCTCCGGAACCTATCACCTCCGGTACGTTCTTTTTCGTTGCGTGCTTCACTGGATCGCTCACCAATCAGCCGGAACGCCCAGTGGAAATCCACATCGCGGTACCGGATGCACAGATGAAGGGTTGGCTTTTCCGAGAGCCTTTGAGTAAGTTTCTCGCCCGCTACCACGAAGCACCTCAGCAAGTCGACTTGGCGATGCCGAAGCTCAAAACAGGTGTGCTCGAAACGGGCCTACTCGAAACAGGACAAGATACAGAATCATGAGTCGTGGAATCACAGGGTTTGAGCCGGGGCGGCTAGTACAAGCGCTCGCGGCTCGCGGCCTTTCTCAAGTCGCGCTGGCAAGCATGGTCGGGGTATCCCCTGCCACGATTAGTAAGTGGAAAAGCGGGCAGCAGTCTCCCGAGGCCGAGGCACTGGCCAACCTCTCTCAGGTCATCAACGTGGCCCCGGAGTGGTTCACCCGCCCGCTACCTGAGAAGTGCTCTCTCCCCCTGTTCCGAAGCAATGCATCGGCGCATGCCAGCGCCCGTACGATGCTTGAAGCACGTCTCGAATGGGCTCAAGACATCGCGTTAGCTTTGGGTGAGTTCGTAGACTTCCCTGATGTGAATCTGCCAAAGCGCGCGTTCACGGATCCAGAGCAAATCACCAGTTCCGATATCGAGGACGCCGCTGATGAATGCCGCGAACTTTGGGGACTCGGTCGACGCGCGATACCTGACCTGGCCATGGCGGTGGAAGGCGCTGGCGTGATTTTGGTACGCGAAGAAACAGGCGTCGCGACCATTGAGGGATTGTCTGCGTGGAGTCAGGTGTTGAATCGTCCGCTCGTGCTGCTTTCTGCCGATAAGCAAAACGGCTTCCGCAGCCGTTTCGACTTGGCTCACGAGCTCGGCCACTTGATTCTACACAAAGGAATCGAGCGGTCGACTGACCCCGTTCGCCACAAAATGATGGAAGACCAGGCCCACCGGTTCGCAGGCGCCTTCCTGCTCCCAGCAGAGACGTTCGCCGCTGAAGTCCGGAGCCCGGTCACTCTGGACAGCCTCCTTCTGCTCAAGCAACGCTGGGGCGTTTCTGTGGCTGCAATGGTCATGCGCCTTTGGGCATTGAAGGTGATCGATGATGATGCAAAGGGCCTGCTGTTTAAGCGTCGCTCAGCTCGCTGGGGAGTAAAAGCAGAACCGGGCGATGAAGAACGTACGCCTGAGCAACCTCGCCTTCTCAAACGTACCATTGAGCTGCTGGCCTCTTCGGGCGTCTTGCCTGTGAATGGTGTTGCCGCTTACATCGGCCTGGCAGCAACGGATATCGAGATGCTGACGGGCTTGCCCATCCGCTACCTCAGTGGAAATGCTCAAGTGGTGCACTTGGCCAAGCTCAAGAGCAGCAGCCCCGTGACTGTTGCCCATAAAATGCCAGATTTAGGGGTAGTGGTTCCGTTCAATCGCGGCAAATGATCCTGACGGGGGCCAATTGTTGGCCTCCTTTGACCAACTCTCTCAGGTGCTGATGTGGCCTGCACCGCCGAAACTATCGCCGATGCGCCACCAGGGCGCATCTCGTTGATTCCCCACCATGCCGACTAACCTTGGCTACCTATGCGACGTAGCCATCCCGTGGCCCCCGGCCACTTCCACAAAAGTCCAAACCGCATTACCTACGTTGATCAGATATGGGGGGCATACGTGGGACGCAAGTGGCTCACACACCGACGACTGAATTGGGATGGTCAACATGCAGATCTACCGACCCAGAACACGCATATGGCTCAGGAAACCTGACTAGCTCCGTAGAGCCCTAAGCTAGAAGGCTAGACAAGAATCACAGCGCACCCAATGCCACTCGGATGGTGTCCAACGCTCGCTCACACTCGCCGGCTAACGAAACGAAGTGATTTCGTAGGGATCCGTGATTTGCCCGGGCTTCCGACTCCGCTGCACGCTTTTTCTGCACAGTTGCATGCCCCCTGACCTCTGTTCTCAAAGCATGAAGCCTCTGTAAGGGAACCACAATTGCCTTGGCTTGCGTCTCGGAATTCCCCACTCCGCACAGTATTTCCTGGATCACCCGCAGCGATGCCCAGCTAGAGGGAGCTGGTTTACCAACGCCGTCAGCTATCACACGCAATGGTTTAAGTAGGAAACCCTCCACGAGATACTGGTCTAGCGCGAGGATTTCGTCTGCCCACTCCTTGGTTGAATCCGTGGCTGGGATATGAACCGCTGCTTCAAGCTCCTGCCCTCTGGGACTCCACCATGCTGGGGCCGATCTATCCAGTTCCCGGATCGCATTTTTCAACGCGCCGACCGGCTCGTAATCAAGATCCCAAGAGCCCCTGATGTCCGCTTGGTGAGCGCGCTTCGATATAGCTCCTTTGGGCCATTCGTTGAATGACTGCCAGTAGAGCTGAACGGTGAATGGTAGCTTGGCCAAGTCGCCGATGTAGGCATGCACCTGACCCTCCTCGTTCTGGTCGTAAGACCTGAGGTACCAAGAGCCCCGGCAACTGATATGCCTGTCCTCAAGGGAGTACTTATCAGGGTCGGCTTTGTACAAATGGAGCACCTCTGCTCTGAAGAACGCGGGCGAAAGCTCCCACGGGAGCTCGCTATCCTCGAAATAATTCGACAGGCACTCCGGGGCGCATGAGGTCTCTACATTCCGACCGTTTTTTCGATCGTAGATTTTGAAGTCTGCATACCGGCGCGAAGCGCGGTCGTCCTCCATTTCCCACTGCTTGATCAGGCTTGCCACCGTGATACTAGGCCGGAGCACCATTACGCCGTTGCAGAAGCTACCGACACGGCAGAGCCCGTGATGGTAATAGAGGTCTCGGCTGTCCGAGTGCAGCGTTTTCACACCGTTCCAGCCTGAAAAATTCTCGGTATCGAGCCTGGTGAAATCGAACCGCATCACCAAGCTCTGCTTCGTCACTGCCATGTACTTTTCGAGTTCAGCCCGCAGGATCGTCACCAAATCCAGACGGAAATTATCTTTACCCTGGGGCTGCTGAATGATGCGGATCACGTCTTCAATGTCACCGTGCTCATCAAGCCTGCAGTAGCTGTTGCGCTCCGCTACAAAGTACAAATCCAGGCTATGAACCAACTTCTGGCTGAGTTCGATTGCGGCCCTGTCCCGGTCGACCCCGTTAAACTCGCGGCGAAAGATCAGCTTCTCCCCTTGAAACTCGTCCGACCAAGATCCCAGCGGAGGCTCTAGGCGGATTGCACGACCGTCACTGCTGATCTCCCGGCAAATACTCCATGTGTCCTGCCCTTCCGGAAATGAAGCATTTTGGAGCTCTTTGACCCTAGCCTGCGTAAGCTTACGGGTGGGTGCTAGCACGCCGTGAACGATAGCCTGCGACCCACTCAGATAAAGCACGACCTCATCCTGAGCAGTCAGCTGCCCTAGTATCCTCATCGCGTCTTCGGCCCGAGTCACCCACCCGGGATCAGAAGCACCAGGATTGTGAGATATGGTTCCGAAGTCTTCGGCTTTCAACGCGGGCATCTATGGGCATCCTTGTTTATGAGCCTTCCCCTGGGACATGTCGTCTTTAGGTCGAGCGGGGGAAGTAGCCCCTTAGATTGCCAAAAATCAAGACCAACGTAACCGGCTCGGATCAAAATATCGTCAAGGCGCCGCCGCCTCAGGCGATACCGGTCGAATTCGACCATCACAAAGACTCAAAACCACTCCGGCGCATTTACGAACCGCTGCCTAGCCCCATATCAAAGCTTGGCGCCAATGATTCGCGTGTAGGCGAGCGTGCCGCCGGACAGGCAACATATTCCCCTCCTCTCCACCTCTCAAAGCCCCGCAGGTAGCGGGAAAGATCATAACGGGCTTTATAAGCGTCTTCCTGGCACTCGGGCTAACCGGTTGATCCGACGCGTGAACCATGGTGGTACAATGCCACCCTCTGCGGCCTGGGATGGCTCAGCGTCCTCAGCTCTCGTCGCACCCCCACTATCGCTTAGGTTTGAAGGGAAGTGTCTAGCAGTGAGACAGTTAGAGATTGAGAATGAGTTAAGAGATGTCGTAAGCCGAATCATCAGCCAAGTTGACCTCTCGACCAAGCAAGGCCGCCTCGATATCAACCTGTCCCTAGAGGATGCGCTGATTCCCATCCTGAAGGCAGCCTACAACCTTCCCAACCTGATTAACCTAAACAGAAGGCAGAAGAATTTTCCAGGCATCGACCTTGGCGACGATCACGACAGGGTTGCGTTTCAGGTGACGGCGACCACGTCGCTGGATAAGGTGAAGAAAACCTTGGCCCACTTCGTCAGCAGGCAGTTCTACAACACCTTCGATGAACTGTATATCTTGATGCTGACCAACAAGCAGGCTTCCTACAGCCAAGCTGCGATCGACCAAATCACAAACAATGCCTTTGAGTTTAATACAAAGACCCACATCATTGATCTTGGCGACATCCTTTCGAAGGTCTCAGGACTGCGTATACCTGCTCAAGAACGGGTATTGACCGACTTCAAGCTGATCCTGGGTGACATCAATGCCTACCTGGACTTTAACGCCAGCGACGGTCACCAATCGCACACCCTGACCTCAAACTTGATCGCTGTCACCCCACCTGAAACGGTATACGTTGCCGAGTTGCAGATAAACGAAGCATCAGTGCTGGCACAGGCTCGTGAACACCTGAACTTTAAGAAAAACAGTTGCTCCAAGCAGAGCCTTGTCAAGATGGCCCTGCTGCTAAATGGAGCCGATACCGATAACTGGGTATTTTTTGAAAATCGAGTTTTCACATTCGAAGACGTTTCTAACTCAGGCATACGACACATAGTCGACATCGGTACCATCGAAGCACTTGAGAGCCGAGATCTTTCAGACTCAGATATCGACGACAATCTCAATATTTTTAAGCTTCTGTTGACTGGCTATGTTCGAGAAACTCTGAAACCTCACAACGTCGCGTACGACCGCCGGGATAAATTTTATTTTTTCAAGCCCTTTCATCCCGACGACGAAGGTCGCAAAGAAGACTGGGTAGGTAAGAAGAAGTCAACCCGCCGGGTCTACGAAAAAATACTTTCCAAAAAAGAGCCTACCCGTATCGCTCATCACGTTCACCTATCTTTCGAATTAAGTTTCACTAAGGTAGCCCAACAGTGGTTTGCACTAGTAGTTCCAAGCTGGCTCTACACCTACGACGGAAGTCGAAAGTCTCGGTTTCATGAGGACTTACTGTCAAAGCAGAAAAGACTTGAGTTTAACCAAAGCGTACGGAACATAGTTCGATTCCTGGCCTATTACTTGCGATCGACTAATTTTTCTTTGCCAGGGACTGTTGACTACCCCAGTCATTATGGAAACAAGTCAATCGAGATGGACGACTCGCTTAGCACTGATACTGCAAGCTACGGTTTTTTTGGCGAGTTACTAGAACTCACTTGTGACGAAAAGCTAGTAGACGGTGAACATGTAGGTGCCGACTATGAAGAGGAACTAGCTGATGAAGATTAAGATCCTCAAAGAGCCCATGCTGGAATTTGGAAGCGGTGCCCATATATGTCCAAGAACGGGAATCGAAACTTTAGGTGTATACGACAAACGTGATGAGCTACGGCGTAGCGAATTGCGTATCGGCATCGTTGGCCGGGGTGAAGGCGTCGACTTATTGGATGAATGGCTGGACAAATGCAAGCGTGGCATCGTTGGCAAAGAGGAAACAAAATTCCCTAACCTCTTCAGAGGATTTGGCGGAGTGGACGAATACCACGGTTTTTATACGAAAATCCTTTCCTCCCCTCAGTACACTCGTACGCTTCAGAAGTCTGAAGTAAATAACATTTCGAAAATCACTGCCCGGGAAGATCGAGTAGTAAAGTGCGTTGAATTGTACTATGAGCAGATCCGATTTCTATCCGAGAATCGCTCAATCGATGTGATTGTCTGCGTAGTGCCCAATGACATTTTCGACTCTCTTACCAAGGCGACAGGGGAAAAAGACAACGAGTCGCTAGAGGCCTACCTGGAACACAACTTCCGCCGGCTCCTGAAAGCGCGGTGCATGCATTTAGGTATTCCTCTTCAGCTCGTTCGAGAAAAGACCATTCTTTCCGTCAAACCCTCGATCGATCAGCAAGACCTAGCCACCAAAGCCTGGAATTTCTGCACCGCGCTGTATTACAAGGGCAACAGGACTGTACCTTGGCGCCTAGTTGAGGACAAATTCAAGCCCAAGACCTGTTACATCGGGATCGGATTCTACAAGAGCCGTGACGGTGAGACGGTTTCCACGAGCCTCGCTCAGGTGTTCGATGAGTTCGGCCATGGCGTCATTCTGCGAGGCGCACCAGTATCGTTAGATAAGCGTGACAGACGCCCTTATATGGATGAGTCGCAGGCCTATGAGCTGCTAGACAGCGCACTGGCGGAATATGAAAAAGCGCTGATGCAAAAGCCCGCGCGCGTTGTGATCCACAAGTCCAGTCGTTTCCGGCCTACCGAGGTTGCGGGGTTTTCAAGGGTGCTAGAGGCCAAGGGCATAAAGACGAAAGATCTTGTATCGATCACAGCGACCGATATCCGGCTTTTCAGCGACAAAAATTACCCACCTTCCCGAGGGACGCTGCTTAGCCTTTCGGAGACTCAAGGTGTGCTCTACACGAAAGGGATCGTGGATTTCTACAAAACGTACCCGGGGATGTACATCCCGAGCCCCCTGCGGGTCGAGGCGTTCGACAGCGATTCGTCACTGGAAGACCTGTGCAAGGAAATCCTTGGCCTGACCAAGATGAACTGGAACAACACCCAGCTCGACGGACGCCTCCCAATCACCTTGGAGTGCGCCAACAAGGTCGGAGACATCATGAAGTACATCGACAGCTCAGAGAAGCCACAGGTGAGCTACAGCTTCTACATGTAGAGGTTGCTTCCGGCGTGCCGTGGACGTCGGAACGGTTTGCGGGGCGTCTTCCTCAGGTGGGGTTGATCATCGCGGCAAACAAATTAACTGGCCTATGGAGGTGATGAGGCTCCGAGCCATGGGCTCTCTAGGCCTGTGTGGCTGGACGTAGCCTTGGAAGCTCGACTGATCGGACAAAGCAGGCAATCGGACGTGTTAGCTGATAGACTGCGCGCCGTAATTACTTAGAGGATTTTTTGATGGCCACTAACCGCTCCCGTCGTCTTCGCAAAAAGCTTTGTGTGGACGAGTTTCAGGAATTGGGCTTTGAGCTGAACCTGGAATTTAAGGAAGATCTGGATGATGAGGCAGTCGATGCATTCCTTGATGACTTCCTGACCGAAGCCATGGACGCCAATGGCCTGGACTATGTCGGCGGCGATGATTTCGGCCTGGTTTGCAAAGCAGAACGCGGCTCGGTTACCGAAGAGCAACGCGCAGCTGTCGATGCATGGCTCAAAGGCCGTAGCGAAGTGACCAAGGCTGAAGTCAGCCCTCTGCTCGACGCTTGGTACCCCGAGAAGCCGGTCAACGCTGCACAGTGATCGCGCTTAGCCGGAGGGAGTAACTGCTGGCTTGTGAAACGACCACCTTTCGAGGTGGTTTTTTTATGGGCGATCACAAATCTCAAGGCCATCTCGCGGCGTCAAATCAGGGGATTAAAAGAGAATGGGAGAGAGGCAGGAGAGAGAGCTTGCCGGGGACTGCCGCCAGGGATACGGCATGAGAGGAGCAGGATCTCGGACGGAGAGGACAATGAATTTTTGACAACCAACCGACTATTTTTTGCTAATTAGCAAAACTTGGAATTCATCAACGCACAGTTTTTTGCGCAGACGCTGGGAACGGTTAGTCGCCATTGGAACAATCCTCTTAAGTAATAACGGCCGGCACTTTACCAGTTTAAGCGGTCAATTGCCCGACTCTCTGGGCGCGGTGGTCGACCGCCTGTAAAAAAAATAACGAAATGGCCGCCTCGGGCAAGGCACAAGCTGTTACACCTTGGGGCATAATGCCGACACTTTCATGACCACTGAGGGCTTTTTCATCCATGCCCTCGTTATTTTCCCCCTCTTCTGCAGGGTTTTATTTCATATGATCAAATCGTTGCGTCCTCTCTTTCTCGCCGGCCTTCTTCTGCCCCTGGCCCTGCCGGTTGCCGCTGCCACTATCAATACCGCCCTCACCCCTAACGTCGAAAAAGCCCTCAAGGCCAGCAAGCTGCAGCCGACTGCGCTGTCGCTGGTGATGATCCCGCTCGACGGCCCGGGCAATCCGACCGTTTACAACGCCGACGTCTCGGTCAACCCGGCCTCGACCATGAAACTGGTCACCACCTACGCCGCGCTGGAAATGCTCGGCCCTAACCATCAGTGGAAAACCGAGTTCTACACCGACGGCGATCTGAGCGGCGGCATTCTCAATGGCAACCTGTACCTCAAGGGTGGCGGCGATCCGAAGCTGAACATGGAAAAACTCTGGCTGCTGATGCGCGACCTGCGCGCCAACGGCGTGACCCAGGTCACCGGCGACCTGATCCTCGACCGCGGCTTCTTCATCCAGCCGCAACTGCCCGAGTTCAACGACGACGGCAATGACGAGAACAAGCCGTTCCTGGTCAAACCCGACTCGCTGCTGGTCAACCTCAAGGCCCTGCGCTTCGTCGCGCGCAATGATGGAGGCCGGGTGCTGATCTCGGTGGAGCCGCCGATTGCCAGCGTGCGCATCGAAAACACGGTCAAGGCGCTCAACTCCAAGCAGTGCACCGGTGGCGTGCGCTACAACCCGGTAACCCAGGCTGACGGCAGCGTGACCGTGACCGTGGCCGGTCAATTGGGCGAAGGCTGCAGCTCGCAGACTTATCTGTCGCTGCTTGACCACGCGACCTACACCGCCGGTGCCGTGCGCGCGATCTGGAAAGAACTGGGCGGCAGCATCCAGGGCAAGGATCGCCTCGCCGCGACCCCGAGCAGCGCCAAGCTGCTGGCCCGCGCCTACTCGCCGGATCTGGCGGAAATCATCCGCGACATCAACAAATACAGTAACAACACCATGGCCCAGCAGTTGTTCCTGAGCCTTGGTCAGAAGTACCGCAACGAAGCCGACGGTGACGACGCCAAGGCCGCACAACGCGTAGTCCGCCAGTGGCTGGCGAAGAAAGGCATCACCGCGCCGCACCTGGTGATGGAGAACGGCTCCGGGTTGTCCCGCGCCGAACGCGTCAGCGCCCGCGAGATGGCCAACATGCTGCAAGCCGCCTGGCACAGCCCGTACGCCGCCGAGTACATCAGCTCGCTGCCGATTGCCGGCACCGACGGCACCATGCGCAAACGCCTGAAGACCACCGCGATGCGCGGCGAGGCCCACGTCAAGACCGGCACCCTGAACACCGTGCGCGCCATCGCCGGCTTCAGCCGCGACGTCAACGGCAACACCTGGGCGGTGGTGGCGATCCTCAACGACAAGGCGCCGTTCGGCGCGTCGTCGGTGCTGGATCAGGTGCTGCTGGACCTGTACAAGCAGCCGCGCCTGCCGCAGACGGCTTCGGCCCTGTAATACGATCCTGCGAACACCACCAAACCCTGTGGGAGCTGGCTTGCCAGCGATAGCGGAATGTCAGCCACCGAAGATGCTGACTGGAATGACCCTATCGCTGGCAAGCCAGCTCCCACAGGATTGTGGTGTATTGAATCTCAGCTCATCTGCTCCACCCGATCGCGCCCGCCCTGCTTCGCCGCATACACCCCCGAATCCGCGCGCAGCAGCAGCGCATCCGCGCCTTCCCCCGGGCGCCAGCTGGCGATGCCGAAACTGGCCGTCACCACCCCGACCACATCCACCGGCGCACTGCGCAGGCCTTGCCACAACTCCACCGCCAGCATGTACGCATGCTCGCCGTCGATGTCCGGGCACAGCACCATGAACTCTTCGCCGCCGAGAC
>Ga0207655_1000330_pt1 | contig 69204 bp, 56 predicted proteins | sample KBSM44metaG_FD_184398 | JGI IMG/M metagenome (GOLD analysis project Ga0207655, IMG submission 184398) | Miscanthus rhizosphere microbial communities from Kellogg Biological Station, Michigan, USA - KBS M4-4 metaG (SPAdes) (version 2) | ecosystem: Host-associated > Plants > Roots > Rhizosphere >...
AAAATACCTGTCATGAGCCCAATCAAAACCATAAATAAGCCAATCACAGCTGCCGAAATAGGTAAATTAAATTGTTTTTGAATGATTGAACCAATCCACCAAATCAAAATTAAAAGCCCAATTTGCAATGTGACTTTATATATTGATGAAATTTGATGGCTTTGAGTACTCGTAGACATTTTATTGCAGATATTTTAAAAAGATGAGTTATTTTAGTTGCAAACATCACATCATATTATGAATAATTAAATCATAATTATGCGTTTTTGGAATAATTAATGTACATTAAAAATCTTAAAATTTTTGTAGAAATTGTCAATTGTGAAAGTTTTACTTTGGCTGCCGATCGTTTGTTTATGTCACAGCCTACAATCAGTAAATCAATTAAACATTTAGAAGAAGAACTTGGTATAGCTTTGTTTAAAAAAGGTGAAGCTGGAAGAAAAAGGGAAGTTGTGCTTACCTATATTGGTGAATTAATTTATCAACATGCTTTAAATATCTTAAATGAACAAAAGCAAATATTTGATAATATAAATCAAGTACAGCAGTTAAAAAAAGGTAAATTAACCATAGGCTTACCACCACTAGGTTCGGTATTACTTAGTCCTTTAATTGCTTTATTTCACCAAAATCATCCCGATATTCAATTGAAATTCTTAGAAGTCGGTGCCAATGGTATTGAGGAAGCAATTGCTGATAAAAGTATTGATGTTGGAATTTTACTCGGTAATTTAAGGCCAAGTTTTGCGGCAATTCCTGTGATAGATTCACCAATGTGTTTATTAGCAAAGAAAAATTCACACTGGAATCAACGAGATTCAGTAAATTTGCATGAACTTAAAGAAGAAACTTTTTTACTTTACGCTGATTCTTTTACATTAAATAAGATGATTATACAGGCTGCAAATTCTGTAGGTTTTGAACCAAAAGTCGTATGTAAAAGTAGCCAGTGGGACTTTATCACCAAAATGGTGGAGTTTAATATGGGGATTGCTATATTACCCAAAATTTATTGTGATCAGCTAGATCAGGGGAAGTTTTGTTCAGCAATCCTTAATGAGCCTAAATTACATTGGACATTGAGTATGGCTTGGAATACGACTGTAGCAATGAGTCCAGCAACCAAAGCTTGGTTAATGATTGTAGAAATGCATCGAGATAAAATTCATTTTTAGATTAATTGATAGCTTTAAAGTCTTAATAAATTGAGCCTAATGTGACTAAGGCTTATTTTTTTAAGTATTAAAATTATGTATATCAATTTATTAGTTTATTTGATTTCGCATAATGTATATTATGTTAAATTGAGTACATGATACTTTAAGTTCATAGACCTCTTTGTCGTCACGCGACATATAAGTTGTCATTTGCGACACATGTTACGTCATTCATATATCTATGTTGTACATAGCATTCAAATTTAAATTACAACTTGGGTATTACGGGTTTACCTAATTTGATGAACTTATTTAATATGGTTACACATGCATGTACTTCATTGACCTGACTCTTGATACTTTTCGGCTCAACTTTTTCCTACCTGCCTAGAGCTCTTAGCAATTCTTTAGCTCTAATGAATGACCCTTTTTATCTTTCCAGCATATTTTGTATGCGCTTATCAAGCTTCAATGATCTATCGTCAGCATCTATACCATTGTGAAGTTTAAGCAGCTCGTTTAGTAGAATAAAGAATTTCAATTACTCTGATGAAATACGACTTGGCTACTGTTTTCTTAAAAAATCTCTTGAATATTTTATGTCTTTAAAAAGAATTTTTACGAAAATGTAATAAAATATTTCAATGTCTTAAAATACATTTATCCCTTTTCCTATGCTTTCTTAAAATATATTCATGAAGCTTTAAAAGTATCGCTAGGTTTTAATTAAAATGTATTTAAACTACTCCACCTTTATTAAGTATATAAAAGTCTTAGTAAATTAATATTACTTAAAACCCTAGCTATAAATTGATAATAAGTATCTACAAAAATTAAACTTAGCTCTTAAACTCTTGAATACATTTTTAGACTAGATATTAAAGGATTTGACTTTCCAACCTTAATATTTAGTTAATAAAAACATAGCCTTATGCAAAATTCAGACTCTATTTTTTGATTTTTCATAGAAAATTTTGGTCTTAAACAAGAAATATAGAAAATTGTAGTTTTTATAAAATTACTATATTTTTATAAAAAATTTAGGAGCTTTCGAGATGATTAAAAGTATCCAACAAGTAAAAGAAGAATTTAATAGTTCTGGTATATCAATTGCGGAATGGTCAAGGGAGAATAATTTCCCTGCTCAATTGGTCTACCAAATATTGAATCACACACGCATTCCACAAAGAGGAAAAAGCCATCTGATCGCAGTGAAGCTAGGTATAAAGCAATAGAAATTTATTCTTATAGGTTTATATAAAAGAAAACGACTTATGTTTGCAGACATAAGTCGTTTGATTCCAATACAGAAATATTGAAACCTCTTACTCAAAGTATCTTCTGTATTGGGCAATTCGTCAAGCCCTACATTTTGTTTTTTACAAAGTGAATAAATAGGCTCGTTTCTGAATAGCAACCCTGCTGTTTTTTCAAACGAGTTAAGGAAGGTACTCAACATGAAAAAATATAAAGATGATCCAAACTCAAATCTTCATGAGCAGATCGAACTTGCTTTTAAGCGGGGCTCTGATATTGCAGGTGTCTTGCGTGGCATCAGGAAAATTCATCAAGGTAGCGTTGGTAAACGTACCTCTTTATTTCCTAGTAAGAAAAATGCTGGAATGATACCTATTGAAAGTAATTTGGAATTAGCATATGCAATTGAATTAGAGAGAGATCTTTCTGTTGTTTCCTATCGGACACAAGCATTAAAAATCCAATTAAGCCAATGTGAATCAAATTATCCTGACTTTTTGGTTAAATACTCTGATGGCCGTGTTGAAGTCCATGAAGTAAAACCTGATAAACATAATTTGACAGAAAAAAAAGCTAAGAAACACAATCGAATTAAAAAAATAATAAATTACCATAACATACAATATAAGGTAGTCGATAAAAATGATGTTGTGTTGGGATTTAACCAAAGTGCATTATTATATTTTTATCAACGCTTAGGAATACAATCGTGGACAGATCAGCTGATAGATAAAGCAATAAAAGTCATTCCTACTCATGGTCGATTACTATTCACAGAAATACAAGAAATACTTGAAAACAATAGTTTGCCTGTTGATATAGCATATTACTTAATATTTTATAAATATATTCCTATGCCAGTTTACATCCCAGCTCTAGTAGAAGCAGTCAGATCTCGGGGGCTACTATGAACTCACATTTGTTAATTCCAAAGATAGGGTTAAGATTTTTACTAACTGGAACCTGCTTTGAAGTTAGTTGGACAAGTCAAGGAATGGTACGTTACTCAGCAATCACTGGGGGAAAAATCTACTCAATTAGTATCGAAAAATTTACTGAAAAATATCATTCAGGTGAGATCAAATTAAATGGAGATTTATCTGACTCACTATTAAGTAAGGAAAAAACTAGTGATCTATTGAGAAAACAAGAATACATTAAAACCATGTTAAATTCAGTTAGTCATCCCTATTCATATCCTAATGTTTATAAGACAATTATCGATGTTTCAAGACGAATAAAGGACCATTCTCCTCCCTCACCCCGTTCAGTCATGAGGTGGATAAAACTGTATTTAGATAATGACAAGGATCTCTATGTTTTAAATAAAATCAAGCCGGGAAATAAATTTCTTCGCTTCAATATTGAGATTGAACAAATTATAACTCTTGCAATTAGAGAGTGTTATCTAGAACCGAAAGAACATCGAAGCAGCATTGATGTTATAGCATTTATCAAAGCAAAAATGCTTGAGCAAGATATAAACGTTAATCAATGTCCATCATTACGTACTATTCAACGAAGAATTAAGCAGCTGGATCCGTACATCGTAATACGAGCAAAAAAAGGTGCGAGAATCGCAAATACAACATTTAAAGCTGCTGGAATAAAAAAAGAAAGCCCATTTGTAATGGCAATAGTCGAAATTGATACTCATTATTTAGACATATTTATTATCGATGAAGAATCAAAAGATGTTATGGGGCGTCCTTTTCTAACTTGTGCTATTGATATCTTTACTCGTTGTATTGTTGGATGGTATCTAAGTATGTTACCTGTTAATGCTTCGAGTACTCTTGCAACTTTTAAAGATATGTTGAATAGACCACATAATGGTCTGCCAGGTGGAATTCCTGCTTTAATTATCCCTGATAATGGTGTGGAATTTAAAAACAATACAATGAGCAAAATATGCTGTGAACTAGGTATTACGATTCAGCCAGCTCAAAATCGAACACCAGACGATAAAGCTAAAATTGAACGTTTTTTTGGAACAATAACTCATAATCTGATTCAAAAGATAAGGGGGACCACATTTTCAAATCCTCGAGAAAAGGCCGATTATGATCCACAAAAAAATGCTAGCATTCCTTTAGCTAAATTAAGATCCTATCTAACTGAATGGATTGACGAAATTTATCATAAGACTATACATTCAAGTATAAGTCGAGCTCCCATACTGGCATGGGAAGATGCGGTTAAAATAACCCCTCCTACTCTGCTCTCAAAATTTCAGATTGATGTCGTTACACGAAAAACTGTTAAAAGAAATATAAATCATGGTCAGGTTAAATTTCTGTATTTAACTTATAAATCTCACGTACTCACAACATTGTCAGCTCAGGGGATACTTGAAGTTATCCTTATGGTGGATGAATCAAATCTAGAATATGTTTATTTTCAAGATCCATTTGATAGTAGTAATTATATTCGTGCTGATTCAACTGATCCAACCTATACAAGAGGATTGACATTGTATGAACATGAGATGGTTCTCGAAGAAAAAAAGAAAATATCAAAAGCAGATCAAGAAAAATTAGGCGAACATATAACAGATTTTGCACGATGGGCTTTACATCAGCGTATTCAATCGGAGGTTAAGTTAAATAAAAAAGCGAAACAACTTAAGATTGAATTGCCAAATCATTTAAAAACTCTTTTGGATGACCCAATAGAATTTAATCTAGCTGAAGAAGAAGTATTTAGTTTCAGTAATTTACCGCTTATGAAAGCACAGACAGGAGACTTGGTTTCAGATAATCTATTCGATGAAAGAGATAACTATTCAGATTTTTCAACTTGGGAGTTTGATAATGAATAGTGATCAAATTATTTTAGATAAAATTAATAAAATCATGCAACTAGTTATAGTTTCATCTGAATTTAATACAGCTTATAAAGGGATTTTACTTTGTGCAGAAAAAAATAAAACATATGCTCAGCCATTTGGTTGCTTGTTATTAGCAAAAGGTGGATTAGGAAAAACAACGCTCTGCCAAACTATTGTGAAAAAGCATCCCCCTACTTATCGGACTGAGGAGGGATTTAAGAAGTCCATAGTCCCTGTGTTTTATATAGAAGTACCCTCTCCAGCTACAGTGAAATCTGTTGCAAGTTGTATGTTAAATGCGTTGCATGATCCTGCTCCTTTTTCAGGAAGCACAGCGCAGATGAACCACAAACTTGTAGCACTGTTAAAAGTATGTGAAACAAGGCTGATATTTATGGATGAATTTCATCATTTGTTTGATCTTCAAACTTCGACTAAACGTATGAATACAGTGGTATGCAATTGGATAAAAACCTTGGTGAATGAAACTGGTATTTGCTTTTGCCTAGTAGGTCTACCTGAGTTTGAGTCGTTATTGAAGATTGACAGTCAACTTGCACGAAGATTCTCACAAACCTTTAAGCTGAATCAGCTTAAAGTTACAAAAATAGATGAACCAGGGACATTACATGCTTTCCTTCACCAGATTTCATTAAATATCGAAAAATATTTACATATTAAATTTGAACCTTCTTTAACAAGTCAACTATTAGCTTTACAGATTTATATAGCTACAAATGGTCACCATGCCTACCTAATGCTTCTTTTAGAAAATTGTCTTTTCCAAGTGATGAAAAAAGATAACTATACAATAACGATTGAAGAGTTTATTAAAGCATGGGATGACGGAATTACTTCCTATGTAAGTAAAACCAGATCAAATCCATTTCGTCTAGATATGACTAGTATTTCCTCAAAAATAAGAAACACTTAATTCTGATTCTATGTCTAAATCATACTTTCATTATGTGGAGTAGAAGTATTGAATAATCAAAATTTTAATCGAAAATTTCTTGTCATCCCTATACCAGAAGAAGATGAATTCATTCTGAGTTTTTTAAACCGTATAAAAATAGCTAATGCTTACCCTTCACTAAATTCTGTCATAAAAACAATTTTTGAAAAAAAGATAAATATTATCAATGTAGTAAAAGGGAATTTTGATAAGTCAGTTTTTTACAAGTTTACAGATTTAGTAGAAGATGAGATAAATAAATTGTGTCTAACTGACCAAAATAATTTCTATATAGTTAGTTGTCTCTTAATTTGTCCATATTGTATTAAGCAGAAAAATTATGTCTCTCTTAATGGATACAGAAGGAATGTTATATGTCCTACTCACTCAATTCCATATATAAGTAGGTGTCCCCACTGTAATAAATTGTTAGATTGGGATGCCGAAAAAATTGAAATCTGCAAATTTTGCAAAACTTATGTTTATTCAAATATTAGTGATTATATTGTTGACTGTGATGAAAAAATAAGCCATAGTGATATATTTGTAATTTATAATTATTTTTTAAATTACAAATATTTATCACCTAGCAAAAGTGAGCAGTATAGTTTAAATAATTTACATAAAGGATTAAAAAAGTCTATTGATTTTTTAATGAAACCTGATCCGTTTATTATCAAAGAATTTAGAGAGTTATTTATAAGAACCGATATTAGATTCCCTAATTATAAAACAGTTAGATATGAATTTTTCTTGTTAGTATTTAGAATAATCGGATTGATAAATAGCATTTCTTTAGTTGGTTTTAAAATTAGAGAAAGCCTTTCGAATATTGTCGGATTCGAGCTGGTTGATAAAATTTCCAATAATTACGACAAAGAGTTATATAATCTTTTGAATTATTATAATAAAAATTTTGGGCAAAGAAAAGTTGATTTAAATGTTCAAAAAATATTGAACACGAATGATGATTTTTCAAAATTTATAATTAACAAGTATTTTGAAAAATATGATAAAAACAACACTATTAAATTAGAGGATTTTATTCATTTTTGTAAAAGTTTATCTAAAAATTTAAGCTTTGAGGATATTAAGGATGAATTTATTTTTCTTCATAATTTTCCACCAAGCAAGCAATTACAGTTACTTGATAAAATATTTTATGGACCTACTTTTTTATATAATTTTAATTACGAAGAAATGTTAGCAGGAGTGAAAATCAAGAAACTAGATTTAGATTTAATCAAAGAAAATCATTGATTTAGTAAAATAATTTTTTAGGTGATTATAAATGTCATCTTATAAAAAATATTAAAATTAATTTTAAGTTCAAGATTAAAATTCTAATCTTGAACTATTTAATCAGAAAGATAATAGATGATTATCTAGATTCTGTTGTTTAACTTTCAAATAGCCAGAAAAAAATTGGAAATACTGTTAATATAATAAATATTAAAAACCTTATAGGGAAATGAAGATTTGCAATAAGTTTGTAAAAAAAATTGTTGTTTTCAATTTTTTCTAGGACTTGACCAATAAATAAAGTAGTATAATTAATTAAAAATACTAAAGTTAATAAAACTAATATTAACACTGTTGCTAAGATCGCTCTCCAAACTGACATCTTTGCAAAAAAATCGGGAATTGAAAAAATTATTTCACTGAACATGACATTCCATGACCATAAGCCAATAGAATAGGCAACCAGTAGTAGAAATTTTGCAATCCTAGATAAAGCAACTGCTTTTGGAAAAATAAAAAAAAGACCTAGAGACATTAATCCAGTTGCTCCAATTATATTCCAAGCATGTGGACCAACTGTTTCATTAATACCTTCTTGGAAATAGTATATCGGCAAAAATTCAAGATTGCTTTTTGTTAAACATATAAATAAAAAAACACCAAAAAAAACATAACTGGCATTATAAAGATTGCTCTTCATTTCTAAAAAGTTAAAAAACATTTCTCTTCTAAATACTGATAAATGTTTTTCTAAGTATAATTTCATAAAATAACCTATATTACAAAAAAAATTCTAAAAAAGTTAAAGCAAAAATTCCCATCATCTTTAACCATATTTACAGCTTTCATAAATAATTGAGGGGTTAGATTTTAAATGTCAATTAGTTGGAGTAATAATTTCATCTATCAAAGTACCTAAAATAAATTTCTTACCTTGCATAGACCATACTCTAACTGAATTTTTATTATTTCCATTACCCACAATAATTGCTAAAGGACAAGCAAGTTGATCACTATTTTTCAGGGAAAACTCATTAAAGCTTTTAATATCTTGTGAAGATAAATTAGGCGTTTTTTCTGGATGAGTGTGCCAATATCCAACTAATCTTAAACCTTGTTGATTTGCAGATATGATTTCTTGCTTACATCTATCTGAATCAAAAATTAGCCAAGATGTACTAGCTTGATCATCTGGGTGAGGTAGGGTTGCATCAGCAAGCCATAATCCATCTGCACAACTGATATCTACAAATAACTGCCCTCCTCGTTCATTATCACCTATTTTTTGTTGATGATTAGAAAAAATCTCTGCAACTCTAGAAGTTACTTTTAATGTTACATCTAAATCATGCCAGACCCAAACCCAAGCTAATTCATGGACCATTATCATTTTCCTCAGATGGCCAATTTTGTGAAATAATTAGTTGCTTACATCCCTGAGGTAAAGCCGGTCCTATATAGTTACCTTGAGCAAGTGTTATTTTTTCAATATCACCTATACTACTCAACCATACTTTTTCTTTAATTCTTCCAAGTAATACATCGATTGTTGTTTGCGCAATCAGATTTGCTATCAAATTTATACCAATTGGTCCCCCAGGAATAAAACCTTGACCGCATCCTGGAAGAGCAATCTGGCCATTGTCTGGCCATTCTGTAAATTTATGATTAAAATTTCCATTATGGTCAAACATATAGCGCGCATCGTCACTACTATTAAATGGAGCTACTAGTACATGCCCCACAATAGCATGTGGCTCGGCCCACCCTTGGATTAAAGCCCATTTTTGCCCGCTTAGCTCCCGAAAAAACCATATCAGATCCTCAGAAAGCCAATTTGCAGATGTAATAACAATTGCATCCATGTCTTTTAATAAGTCAAAATTACCAATTAATTCTTGCTGGACCCGTTTGGGAATTGATTTTATATTAATGAAAGGAATTTCTTTTTGGACACGTTCTTTTAGAGCATCTGTTTTGTTTTGACCAAGATCATCAATACCTAGCACATGTCGGCCTATATTAGCACTTTCAAATTTATCAGGATCAATCAAAGTTAGATTATTAATACCCGCTCTAACTAGTTGCATAACAACAGAGCTACCTAAAGAGCCGACTCCAATAATTGCTACTTTCTTACTATTTAGTTCTTTATCTACTAAATCTGTATCCCTTGAATGAATAGTTGATTTTGAAAGTAAATGAACAGGAGCATATTCCAGAGGTGATAATCGTGAAGCACTTTTCTCTATGTCTATTCTACGAGCTGCTCTTCGTCCATAGATATACTGGCTATCATCTTTTACGCCTTTATGCCTTAAAACTATAGATTGAATAATGGGTGGATTAGTACCGGGAACTTCTAATAATAGCCATCTTTTGGGATAATTTGAACTTTTCACAAACCACTCAGAGAGTAAAAGCTTATCTTGTTGCGAGATATGATTAGAGACCCAATCTAATATATTATCTTGAGATGGAATTTTTACATCTGGAAAACTATTAAGTTTAATATAAAATCCCGCATTGGCTGGAGATATAACTCTTTGCTTTTTATTGAATAATATCGTTAAATGTTTTTCTAAATCAAAAATACTTTCGCCTAACCAAACTATTTTATTCTGTCTATTAACATCAAAGCGTTGATCTGTTAATACAAAAAGTTCGCAACTTTCGCTAGGATGCGTTAAAAGAATCAGTTGTTGTCTATTTCTATTTAATTGCATCTGCCAATAGGGTGTAATTTCTCTAAAGAACTCCTTATTTCGAGTATCTTCATCTGATTCAGGTAAAACAAGTTCTATTAATTTTGATAACCGTTGGAGATTGTCACGTATAACGAATTCTGGGGAGGTCCCACTAGATTGCTCGCCAAACCCGTATAAACATACAAAGCTTGGCATAACATGGGGCCATTCGAGCCATGCTGATGGCTGAACTTGAATTTGAAGACCTGAAACAGGGAAAGCTTTACAAAATCCTATCCTTAAGGTCCGTGAAATGCCTAGATAATCCACAGGTAATGGGAATTCAAAACAAATGATCTCATCATTTTTAGGAGCTACTTTCTTCAGTAAACTCCTACCATCATCTCCTAAATATTGATAGAGAAACTCAATACCTTTTAATATTTCTGGAGTAATTTCTTGATTAACTTTATCCAAGACGTCTCACCGGTTCAATTGATTCTTGCGAAGCATTACTTATGCTAGATGTACCAGTTAATGCAGTAAAACTAATGGTATTTAATGAAACAGAAGAATCTCTACCTGGTAAAGTCCATGACCTATTAGGAGTTTCGCTAATGAGTTCTTGAATAAAACTCCTATTAACTCCAAATCTTTCAATAAATGCATTTTCAAATGTAGTCTGATTTCCAAAATCTTTTAATCCTATTTGAACACTTTCTAATGCATGAGCATGCCAAGCAAAAAAAGCCTGAATATATCCTGAACCTTCTCCATCAGGGCGATTCCATTTTTCTGCAAAATTCTCCCCTGCATCTTTGGGATTTAAAACTGCAAACCCTTCATGATTTTGAGTAATAAAATTTGGCATATATGCAATAATTTTGATTATAGCTTCAAGTGGGCGTATAGCTTGATGTATAGACTCTTGAGCCACACGTTCATATGCTTTTGTTGCTAATGTTGTGAGTATTGCTGAAATTGGACGGGTATCTTCATTTTTAGAACTAATAGCCCATTCATCCCGGTGTCGTTTTAATAATTTAATAGCTGCTCTTAATGGGTTATGTTCCATATATTCTGTATAATCAGGCATTGGATCTTGCGTAGCGCTATCTAAAAGTATTGATCTGTTATCTGCAAACTTTGCAACTAAACGAATCTGCCTATTTGATACATCGGTTAACCATTTAGAATACTCTCTGGGACTACTACATTTCCAACCCATGACTCTATCCGGAACTTCTAAACAGCCATATCCATTTATTTCATTGTTGTCTTTTACACATCGTGCTGGAGTTATATCTATATGAAATCCAGGATTTTCATCTGCATATATAATTCGGATTCCTCTGCGAAGACGCTTAATTGGAGTTGAAACTCGACTACCTTCTTTAAATCTTTTCTCTAAAACTTCTAATACTTCCTCAGAGTTTGCATTTCTAGCATAAGGTAACCAAACAATCGCATCCGCATCTACTGTAGCCATATCTCCTTCTGCATTAAAGGAAGGTCGAATGGTTGTTCTGAGTTCAATAGATCCCTGAATAAAAATATGAGCATTTGTTAATATGCTATCGCTAGCTACATCGAGAATCCTTTGTAACTGGTTATATCGTTCTTCAATCAAAGAGTATTGATTAGGTGTTAAAGAAATCTTATTAATGGCTTTAAATAAAAGTATTTCCCAACTATCTATTTGAGATGGAGTTTGTGCTGTTATGTTCATATGACCTCAATGAAATTTTTTTATTCAAGAATTATTTTACTGAACTATTTAAAATTAGAAGAAATAATTCAGCTTGAAATAGTGCATCTTGTAAAGCATTATGATTACTACGTTTAGATGGATTAAGTCTTTCTAAAATTTTACTTGATTTAGTATCTGACCAGCTCCCTCCAAAACGTCCCATATACAAGGACTTAATATCTAGAGAAGTAAAACCAAAAATATTTTTGCCAAGATATTTGTGAAAGTAATAGTTTATGAATGACCAATCAAAACCAGCGTTAAAACCAACAAATACAGGCAACTCTCCTTCATGAATATTCTCATTTATCCATTTATAAAACTCATACATCGCTAACGAAGGTTTTTCTCCATTTATTAAAAGATCATCTAAATTAAAACCAGTTACTGATAATGCATCGGGATCAGCATTTCTTGTAACTGGTTTTAGTTCTCGATAGAAAACTTGATTGGGGCAATTGATTACACAAGCCCCTATTGATAATAGATCATACTCTCCAGGAATTGGCCCTGAGGTCTCAACATCTACTGAAATAAAAACTTCTTTTTTAACCATAGAGTCTATACCTTAAAAATTCTAATTACTTTTAATAGATATCGATTTGTTCATTATTTGATAATGAAGTGACTTTGGTTGAACTAATTTTTATAGTAGGTTCAAAAAATCCTCGTACACCATTCATAATACTTGGTTTACGTTCATAAAGTATAAAATCAGCTTGATGTCTAGCTTGCATTTTTTGACCAATACGTACGCAAGCTGTAGTAGGTGCTATCACAAAAAGATGGACAATTTTAATGCGCCACTCATCCTGAATCTTTTGATAAACAGAGTCAACCGCCTTTCCAAATAGTTCTAAATCTCTGGGATGGCTTATAGCATTTACATTACAATCATTGATAAACAATTCTATAGCCGGTAATTTCAAACCATCTTGGTCAATAAATTGCTCAGGCAAGTCACTAACAGGAACTCTTGCTGTTAAATTAATTTGCAATATAGCTTCAGAATCTTTTGGATTATATTCTTTAATAATTTGAACTATAAATTTATCTGATGGTGGTTCCTGTATGTCAGGCCATGCCCATTGTCTTCCTTTACACTCAAGTTGTTGGCGTTGAAATTGAAATAAATGAACTGGATAAGAATCACCTATCAACCTACCAGCAAGAATCAATATAGAAGTACCATGTAGAGGAAAAATTGCTAAAGGTTTATGTTCTTCATTGCGTCCCGTTCCTCTTAAAAAACTTTTTAATTTTGGTATATCAGTAGATCTTAACAGTTCAAAAGCATTAGCCCAATAGTTTGAGTTGTTTGATGCACTAAAATAGGATGTACTATTAATAAAATACTCAGTTGGATTAGTACTTTTAATCTTTCTTAACCACATAGCTTCTTGTGCTACACGAGAATCAAAATTGAAAGCCTGTCCTTCAATCATCCCTCCAATTACAACCATTTCGGTATTTGGCATTTTTAAGCATTCTAATAAGTTATGAACCTCATTTACATTTCTTTGTCGCATTTCCCTTAATCTATCTGCATCGTAATCATTTGGAGCAACACGATCTATCAGACGATGGCATTTATCGCATAATAGCATAATATTATTAGGATCATCAGCTAGAGCTTCAGAGTAATCATTACCACGAGGACCTTCTTTTGAAGAAGCAACAATATGAGCATAATAACTATAATTACCACTCATGCCTGGCATTAAATGTTGACGAAGATCTTCACCACACCCTTCAAATTGACAACGCCAAGCTGCTGCACATGCAACTTTAAATTTAGTTTCTGCCTTAACCTCTCCATTTCTGCCTGTAGTAATACTCTGAGACTTTTTAATCCATTCATCAATTATTGTAATTCGTTCTATTAAGTTAGCTATTCCAGAATTTGGTTTTACCAATAATAAATTCTGTACATTAGTTTCTTGCATAGCTACTTTTTTTTTCTTCACTAAGTTTTTTAGAATCGCTCTAGTTTTTTCACCCAACTCTCCCATGCCTAAGTTTTTCCAACACTCATTACCTTCCTGTATTGATAAATATAAATTTATATGAAATTTATTAGCTATGATAAGTACCATAAAGGTCTTATCATCTATTTCTGCCTCTAGTAGCTGAGATAATTCTGAATCATTTAGGTTTGGCATTTTCTAAAGAGTACTAAGAATATATGCCTATATTACCCTAATAATAATCCTATCAACATCAATCTTTTTATTTAAACGTCATATTGTGACGCTTAAAGATTTTCACACCTATTTTAATTATAAATTAAATATATTATTTAATACAGTTAAACAAATAGGTTTTTTAATTATTGTATTTACTGAACTAAGACAAAATAATGTACACATAACCCAACTAAAGCTAACGTAATGTTAACTTTGGAGAATTATAGCGGCTAAACGATTTAGGCCAGAATTTAAATAGTAAGCAATAGGTTACGGATTTTCAAAATTCACATTAGTCCATAGCTGCAATTGCTCAGAAATTAGACGTCGGCTATTTAATACTAGATAAATGGATTCGTGAAGCAATTCCCACAAGTTCGAAAAAGGTGCGTGTATATCAGGCACAAATGACGAATTTATATCAATCAGAAATATGCTGATTTAAAACTTTATATCGACAGCACTATGCTCGCATAGGAGTACCTTCATTAGTTCATGATTACTGTATAAGTGAACATGCTATCGGACATATGTTGAAAAATCGTGGTTTACACAGTAAAAATGTTATTTATACTGTACTGATTTTTTTATCTATAAAGAACTTATGGGAGCAAAAATTATTTAAAAACTTTTTTCTCTTTATTAAACTCTTGCCATTTTTTTAAGAGCTCTAATTCTTCTTCCTCTACAGTTTTTTCACCATTTAATATTCTTCTTAATCTTGAATTTGAATTTTTCCTACATGCATTGACTACCTTTTCTGGAAATGCTTGTCGAGCATTCGACTGAGCAATGAGCCACGCACTACGGATTTTCTTTTGTTCATGAGTTAAGTTTCCAAACTTACACTTTGCTTGATATAACCACTCATTTACATGATTGGATTGTTCTTGTGGTAAAAGCTTTATTGCTTTTTCTAGTAGTTCATAGACACGTTGTTTATCGTTATCTTCTGGCATATAGTCATCAAAATCATGTAATGAAATATATCTAAATAGTTTACTGCCATTTAAGTCTATAGCCAAAAATGCTTCTGCAATAATTTTATCAGCAATTGCTCTAGCATGTGTTGCAGCATAGACTGTCGGTGAAAAAATTGGAATTCCCATTGTCCGTAAGATTTCACTAGCTTCAAAGATACCCTCTTCACCTAAATATACATTTGTATCGAATAAAGCAATTTTTCCCTTGCCCATGATATGGAAGGAGCTTAAATTAGAATCAGGATGCCATGTCTCTATTACATGCCAATCACCTGTTAAAAATTCATAGTCATTGATATTTAAAGCCCTCATACCACTTATGTAGAGTTGCTTTGAGAATTGTATTTTTGCCAGTTCTTCATAGAGCATATCGTTTCACCATTTTTAATTTATATTTTTTTAACAAATATATAAGTCTAATTCAATCCAAGAAATTTTCGCTTTTCACTAGTTAATTTACTTATATTAATATCTAACCCACTTGGCCCGTAGATATTTAAAAGTATTTTTTGTTGTAAATTCTCTAACTGATTTTCAAGTTCATTATAGTTAGTAATACAGTCAGCGTAAGCTGCTTTATAGCCAGAAATCCGAGAATCTATAGCATTTCCTAAGTTTGCTAACTTTATATTATTATCTAAAAGCTGTTGAATTGAACCTAATTGCAGGAGCTCGGTTCTTATTGCATCTATCTGCTGCTTGGTTAGGATCAACTCATAATCTGTACCTAATCTTTTGGGGCTTAATCCTAATCCCAAGAACTCAACTGTTTCATTCGGTTGATAAATAACCGTTTTTGAGTTTTTCTCTTCTAAATGCGGAATAGTTAAGTCTAATTTTTTCAATTTTTCACGACAAAAATTATCTATTAATAGGCATTCCGCCTCTGTTTTCGCAAAAAAAATTAAATCATCTGCATATCTAACTGCTTTAAGGCCTGTAAATTTAATTTCATTATCGAATGATTCTAAAAATAAATTAGCAAAAAATGGAGACAACGGCATACCTTGTCGAATACCAAGGCCTCTTTGAATACCAAGTTTTTTAATTCTTTTTTCTTGAGCCAGCGACGTTGTCTGTACTTCTCGACTTACAGCTAAGAATAAAAGTTTATGGAGAGAGCGATGTTTAATAAAAGACTTTATTTTCTCAATCAATTTTTCACGATCGACATTATCAAAAAAGGCTGAAATGTCTGTTTTATACACCCATTGATGCGTTTTCCTGAGTGTACAGGCTTGGATAGCTGCATCCTTGACAGTCTTTTGGCTTATAAAACCATAACTAATCCCATTATCAAATTTTTTATGATAATGCTGATTTAGTACAAGTAGTAAGGCACGTTGGACAATTCGATCTTCAATTGTTGGAACACAAATTAGTCTAAATTTTCCATTCGGTTTTGGAATCAAAAAAGGATGTAAGTTGTTAAAATTATAATTTCCCTCAACTAGTTTTCGGGAAATTGACCTTAATCTATTTTTCTTATCTAAATTGAAGTCATTTAAACTGAAATTATCTAAATCTAAAGAGTTTTTAGATTGTCTTTTAGCATTTGCCCAAATATGGACCCATGCTTGTTCAAGATTTGAAAACTCAGCAACCTGAGCTAAACAAGTTTTATTTTTCTTAATCATTTTAACTCTTGTCGCAAACGTCTTAACCCTAGGGTTTGCGCTAAAAGGAAAGGAATGACCGCCCCACTCTCCACGTCATGCGCGAATGAATAGGCCAGAGACACGCCTGTGACACATGACCAACTAGTGACCTTGGTATCAGTATGCCGCTTGGATACGTGCAGCGCAACTCGCAAAGAGATGCCAATTGTGAACCGAGCAACGCCCGTCAAATTAATGAGAATGAGACGCAATAACAAAATAAATGGCCCAATCAAACTAAAATCCTCTCCATAATAACTACACAAATAACTAAGTAGAATGTAAATACTACCTAAAAGCCAATGAAAAACTATTTTTGACAGAGGAGACGGTTTACGCGCTTCCCCATCCGTGCTCATGGGCTGCTCCACACGCTCTTTACCCGCCTTCCCGACATAACCTAGGGAAGAAGACGGGTCCAAGCTTATAATCACCGCCCCACTCTCCACGTCATGCGCGAATGAATAGGCCAGAGACACGCCTGTGACACATGACCAACTAGTGACCTTGGTATCACATTGCCGCTTGGATACGTGCAGCGCAACTCGCAAAGATGGAAGTTGAAAGCTACATTTTGAATATTTTGAGTTACTTCTTTAATTTTCAAGGGTAAAAATAAATTTTATAAGAAATATGGCTATTAAATTTTACTGAAGATTACTACGTTCATGCTAAAGACTTGAAGAGTCATGCATATTATTAACTATTTGTTTTAAGTAATAAGATTTCGCTTTTTAATTTTATAAGTTCCCCCTATAGCAATTTTTGGGGCTGGATCTGGGTTGCGTCCAGACAAATGTTTAATTAAGTTGGGATTGCTATTGTGAATGATGCTGGGCCGATTTTTTGAAGTAATAGCCCGCCTAGCAAACCTCCTCCGGCAACAGCCAAATTAAAGACAGTAACTAACATGGATTGAGCAATATCAGCATCTTCACCGACAGTACCAGCAATTGCTGTTTGCAATAAAGTTGGAGCACCACCTAACGCTATTAGAATAGCAACAACAGCAAAGCCCACTAAACTTAACAAAGTTAATTAGCGTAATGATCTCTCAACCCAAATCCCAATGATTGAGGATACGTCAGATAATAAAATACTGGGTCCACCCGGTCACCAAGACCTACTGAGGTGAAATAAAGGTATACAAAACATTATGTGCAAGTATCCATAAGAAGATTACTGCTAATACAGAGCGAACACCTGGATGTAAAAAAAATCTCTTTGATTGACTGGCGTTTTTCTGCAATTTGTACAGGAATGTTTGGAATTGCAACTCTAATCCAGATTAATAGAAGTAAATCGAATAGAGAAATGATCCAAAATACACCTCTCCAATTCTTAACTACTTCACTTTCTTAACTTAAGTATGTATCTTTAAAAGAACAACATATACAAATTTTTAGATAAATAATTTAGAAAATTGGGGTAATTGAATGCCAACTGTTTATTCACAAATCCAGAATGCAAGTAATGTTATTTCACAGAATATTGAAGTACTTACAGAACAAAGAGAAATACTTTCTCAAAATATTCTCTCCCAGCTACGGAACTTAATAGAAGGTGTAGCAGTTCTAATAGAGACACAATCACCAAATACAGAATTTAATTACCATGTTATTGAGTCTGGATTATCCTTTGTTAAAGGAAAATCAAAGTATAATTTTATTGGTAGGTTTCATAAATTAATACAGATTAGTTCTTCTCATTATACATTGGATGGTGATTCATCTGAAAGATTAATGCTGAAGTATTATGAATATTTATATCGAATACGAAGTTTATTACTACATATTTTCAATATTTCAATATTACCCAATCTAGAATTATTCCCTGTTGATCTAGATCCATCTCTACATGAGTATCACGAAAAAATTGCAAATAAAATAAATAGTAAAGATCGAAAAAACTATAATAGTGAAAGATACTATATTCACAAGACCCGTCCTTTTTTTATTGGAGGTAATATTTATTATGAGGTCACATTCTTTCGAGCTATCAATAAAGTTAACAAACACGATCGAATAATTGCCTTTACAAGTATAGATATATCTAAAAATTACGCATGTATTTTAACTCTAGAAAACACCTCTATTGAAGTGCTAGGATATCATATGCCAATTATTATTATCCAAAACTGGCAAATAGCAATTAGACAATGTGAATTCAATAATTATGCAAAATTATTGGGTTTTCAAATACAAGTTAACACGAAGTCAAATGAATATAAGTTCTTAATGAGTTGGCTCACTGAAAGATCATGTAGTTTACTAGAACTAATTGATAAAGAGGAAAAAATATATTCAAATATTAAATATTTTTCAGTAGACAACGATCTAAATAATATTCAAATATTTAAAATTTTAGATAGGATTAGATATTTAAGTGAGAATAAATTTTCAGGTCACAATGTTCTTAGATATCTGCTTTTAAAAATGAATAATCAAACTATCAAGGCACAATATGATTCTAGAGGCTGCTCACATCTTTCTAATCTAAAGCTTTCATATAGTTGTATCCCGTTTGAAGAAATGCCTTTTTGCACATCATTAAAAGGACATAATCCTAAATTAAGAGATTTAATAGAATGTATTAACTCAGAGGAAAGAAATCAGGAGTTTTTAGCTAGACGCATAAAAAACAATATTGAAAAAAATGGTATTCTTTATACATCCTTAGCAGACTTAGAACATTTTAAATTACCCCAAGAACTAATTGATAAGTATAACAATCAGCTCTATCACTCACACAAAGAAAATAGAAAGTTAGTTTTTGATAAAGGGCACATATTCATCAATCAGTATGAGAGCGACACTTATAAGATTATAAGAAAACTACAAAGCTATTCTGATTCAGGCATAGCTGGATACTCTCATGCTGTAGGAATCTGGTTAAATTCACCTTTAATAACAATTGATGATCCACTTAAAATTAGTGCTATAAAACAATTATTTAGCGAATCTAGAGTAGCTATAATTTATGGGGCAGCAGGTACAGGTAAATCTACTATGGTTGACCATGTGGCACATTATTTTAATGACAAGCAAAAACTTTTTCTTGCTCATACAAATCCTGCTATAGATAACCTGAAACGAAAAATAAGTGCCCAAAACTCAGAATTTCGTACTATTAAAAGTCATATTAGCAGATATAACTCTACCGAATATGATCTTATGGTTATTGATGAATGTAGTACGGTAAGTAATACTGATATCTTAAATGTTTTAGAAAAAACCTCTTGTAAATTAATAGTTCTTGTTGGAGATACATATCAAATTAAATCAATACAATTTGGCAATTGGTTTAATATAATTAAGTCATTTATCCCTAAAAAATCTATATTTGAACTAACTACCCCTTATAGAACATCTAATCAAAATTTATTAAATTTTTGGGATAAAGTTAGGTATATTGAAGATGATATTGCTGAAACAATGGTACGTAATAACTATACGACAATATTAGATAATGCATTGTTTGAAAAAAAATTTGAAGATGAAATTATCCTCTGTCTTAACTATGATGGGTTGTATGGGATAAATAATATTAATCGTTTTCTTCAATGTAGTAATCAAGGGAAAGCCGTTACTTGGGGAGTGTCTACTTATAAAGTGGGTGACCCAATATTATTTTCAGAAACAGAAAGATTTAAACCAGTGATCTATAACAATCTTAAAGGAAAAATTATAGATATTATTGAAATTACTGGCGGCATTCAATTTGAAGTAGAACTAGATAGATCTCTAGATGAATCGAGTGTTTGGGGCACCGAACTGGTTTGGATAAGAGATTCAATTGTTAGCTTTTTTGTTCTCAATTCACTTTCTAGTGACGAAGATGATGATTCTTCGTATTCTACTATTCCCTTCCAAGTAGCTTATGCTGTTTCTATCCATAAAGCCCAAGGACTCGAATATGATTCAGTCAAGGTGGTAATTACTGATGCTAATGAAGATGAAATAACTCATAGTATTTTTTATACAGCTATTACCAGAGCTCGTGAACATTTGAAAATTTATTGGACTCCCGAAACTCAACAAAATATTTTAAAGGAACTTTCTATAAATTCTAATTCAAAAGACACCCATCTTCTTGCAAGTCGAAAAAATTTAAAACCTGTAAATTAAAGTAATGGACTTTACAAAGAAGCCTCCAGTTCTAAATTCCTAGTTAAATAACCTTAGCAATTAATGTAAATCGGAAAAGGCCAAAGATATTGTCTATGCAGACTTAGCAGGTGAGCATGAAGAACAAGCTCAAAATATTATCGCAGTATTAACAATCTAAGCTATATAAGAGGAAGTATTATGACATCCGTTGTTTGTTGGAAAGTAATTGAAGATCGTCAGGAGTCCATATGGATAGTTTCTGATTCTAAAATATCAAGATCCAATCAAAATAGCTCTATTAGTTTCATTCATGATTTATGCCCGAAAATTTTTAATATTCCTTTACGTGTATGTTCAGATTCCCGTACTCAAATGAATTATGAGTATGGCTCTATAGCTTTTGCATTTTCTGGAAGTACTCTTATTGCAAATATAACTAAAGATATTTTTTCATTTTTATTATCATCCTTCAAAGAAATACCTCAAGGTTTTGATGCAAGTGAAAGAGATTTAGTACGTGAAATTTCTATTCAAAACCATATGTTTACAGAAATAAAAGTCGCTGAATTTTTAAAAAAAACACCATCAATGGCTGAAATTTCAACCATTTTAGTAAGTGTATTAAATGATGTGCTTCAATCATATGGGACATCTACTGGTAATTTAGAAACAGGAGTCGAAATTGTAATTTCAGGGTATTGCCACCGTATTAAAAATTTTGAATCTTATATTGTTAAATTCACACCAAATGATACGAAAATAACTTGCACACTTCATGATTTTATTAATAAAGAGTATTTAATAATAGGTGACAGAAAAGACGAAATCGAAACCCAAATTGAAAACTTTAAAGAAAATATAGACAGTGATTTATTAAAGAGACGAGCACCATTATATACTTTAGCTCAAGTAATTGATGATCATAATTATCTTACAATAGGTGGCTATCTTCAGTTAGTTAGATGTACAAAATTTGGTTGTAAAGTAATGGCCCTAATGAGAGAAGATAGTACAGCAACTTATATTGGTTATAAATTAAATAATTTTACTAACAATCAAATGGTAATCCCTAGTTATGGAAATTTTGCACTTAGCCCTTCAATCATGGTTTACCCTAATGAAAGTGATGCTATGACGTACAGATAGAATTTTTAAATTTAGGGGCTGTACTAGATAAACCTAAATATTTGTCCAAATGAGTAGTGTTTCTAACTACCCTTTTGGACTGCCATAGCTGTTAGGAACAATTTTCCAATTAATAATTCAAAAATTATTGTTGTTTTAAAAATTCTATTTTTGCTAGTTCTTCATAAAGCATATTGTTTTACCATTTTCTAAATTCATATAATTATAAATTACGTTAGTCTTGTAGGGCTCTGCTTAGTATGAACTATTTGTTTTATGTACTAATATTCCGTTTTTTAATTTTATAAGTAACTGATCTATCAATTTTTTTTGTCAGCTCAGGGTTGCGTCCAGACAATTTTTTAATTAAGACGGGAGCGCTATCAGGAGCCTTGCTCCATATAGCATCATTCTCCACATAAAGTACTGTGTTGGTACGTGCATTCTCAATAAAACTTTTACAAAGTTCCCTAGCTGCTGCGGTAGCTATATCACTTTCATCCTCTAAGCTGTTAATTTTCATATCTAAAACCTTATTTTGATTAAATTTGGTTAGGTTGACGAATAACATAATAGCTATTTTAGCCCAATGTCCTATAAAAAATAGTGAATTAAATAAAAATCTTTTTGGATAAAAGTAGTTTTGAAGAATATATGAGGGCTTAATTGATTTTTGAAATATTTACTTCAAGTAATTGAATACATTGAGTATAAAAATGACAACCTATGTGTCGTTGACTGCTGACATTCTTTGTCACTTAAAGCCTTAAGCTATTGATTATTAGATTGCAGAAATGACAACTTATATGTCGCATGACGTTTGTTTAACCTAGAATCAATCACTTATATAAAATAACATTTCACATTCAGTACACTTATGTTTATATTCTATTTACTTCATAAAGTTCTTGGCACTTAGAATGTTTGTCGTAAAAACAATTAAACTTTCAAAAAAGTATTCAAATCATAAGCACATAGTTCTATTGTTTGATGCTTCAGCTACAGTACCTTGTCTATATCCTTTACTCTATTCTACAACTGTCCTGAGATTCCAAAGTTTTGCTACACAACAATCAGATATGCTGGCACTGAAGTTTTGGTATGAATTTTGGTATCAGAAATATTCTACTTTGTTCTGTGAATCATTTTTATCCTCCAAATATGAACCTGAGATTTTTTTGAATGAAATCGATAACTTTATTGTTTTCTTAGAAAATAACAAAAAGTTAGAAACAAGCTTGATTCGACTTAGATCAAATATAGATGCTAACTATATGACTATTACACAGCGTTTGAGGTCATTATTTAAGTATTTCGTATATCTTTTAGATGAATATTGGAACACCCGTTATCAAGATATTACAATCAAAGAATTAACAAACCGAAGGAAAAAAATAGATTTGTTCTTATTAAACAAAAAAAGGATTTTTAGTAAATTTTCTAAATATAGCTTAACTGTAAAAAGTGAAATTAATCATAACTTTAAAAGCTTAAATAATGAAATGGTAGTTATGCTTTATAAAATTATTCGCCCAGACCAGACAGCTAATATAAATATAGACAATCCATTTTCAACGAAATCACATCAACTTCGTAATTTTCTGATGGTACATCTTATGATGAATTACGGTTTACGGGTTGGTGAACTAATGCTTCTCACAAAAAGATCAATAAAAAAATCCCTCAATTCTGACTCATATAGTCTCATAATAACTAATACGGATGATGAACATGATTATAGACAGAGAAAACCTAGTATAAAAAACGAGCAATCTTATAGGGTTATAAAACTAGATAGTATGGATTATAAATTTTTGATGCTCTACATAGAAAAGATAAGGAATTTCAATAATTCAGATATCTTGTTTACATCACTTAAACCACCCTACTCCCCACTAAGCTATTCATCCATCAATGCAATTTTTAAGACGATAGAACAAGCTTTCAGGGCTTCACATCCTGTATATTTTGATGATACAAATATTGACTCAATTCAGAAGTTAACCCCTCATGTATGTCGTCATACATGGGCATATATCACTTTGGCTTTTGCTATAAAAAAATATCGAAACGAAAGTGCATCACCATTAAATCAAAGCAATGATGAAATTATGCTAAAAGCACTAGAAGATCTACGTGTCTTAGGTGGTTGGAGCGCTAACAGTATAATGCCAAGTTACTATGCAAAAAGATTTATTGTTGATAGCGCTAACCTCATGAATTTGCAACGTATATCACAAGAATTATGGAAAATATAAATAATGGAGCAATTTGATCTTTTTGAAGATTTTCAGGAACAACATTATGTATCAGTTTTTAATGATCAACAGATAATGGCTCTTCAGAATCTAAGTAAAAAAATACCAAAAGTCGTTAAATTTTTAGTTGCAGATAAATTTGACGATAAGTTTATCAATTCTACAAATAATATTTGGAAATTTTATTATTCTGGTCAGAAAGAAAACTTAGATTTCTCAAGCTTTTCTGAAGATGAAACGACTTTAGCTAAATTTTTTCTGATAGCCTTTATTCAGAAAAATACACCATCTTTTTTGAGTAGAAAAATTTATTCTTTTAATTTTTTAATAAATCATTTAAAAAATAACAATTTACATTTAAATTATGAAACTTTAAAACAATTATTAATAGAAATTGCACCTCAAGAAAATCATCATAACACTTATGCACATATAAAATTTTTACTGAGACTTCTAATTTTAGAAGGCTTTCCTAACTTTGATATTGAAGATGATTATGAACTTGAGTTTATTCCTAGACCTAAGTCGTTTAACTCAAATTTATTCTATCAGGAATATGAAGATACAATAGATTCTCCTTTAATTTCAATGATTCAACAAGGCTTTATCAAGTTAAACCAAGCTATCAAAGATGATTTTCAGAGTGTCGATAAACAAGCACTACTTTACTCATCAATACTTGGTTTGGTGTATGTAACTGGTCTTAGACCTGTACAATTAGCAAAGTTATCTGCTGAAGACATAAAAATAGATACCACACGTACTACTACTGATCATTTTCATCGCTATAGCATACTCATTCCCTATGCAAAACAAGCACGTTATGTACATGAAAAGTTCGCAGTGAAATTACCAGAAGAAGTTGCTGAAATCATTATTGCTTATATCGAAAGATTTAACTTAAGTCCAAAAGATAAGTTATTTGATTTAGGTGAAAATTCTGCACGTTTTTGCTCAAAAGCTATTAATACACAATTATTTGGTTTTGCTCCTGAAGCCTACAGAGAAGCCGTTCTTTCCGGTGAAATGATAAAGCAAAAGTATTCTTTTTCTGATTTTAGGCATCATGTTGGCTATAGTTTTGCAATGGCAGGGTCTTCTGCTGAAGAGATTGCTTATATCTTGGGTCATTCTTCTGTTGTAACTGCTAGACATTATATTTTCTCTACCCCTGAACTTGCTCAAATTAGAGCGCAAGCACTTGGTAAAAATTCTCTGTATAGACAAATGATCGCTATGCTCCTGACTGGAAGGCTCGTTTATAAGAAGGATTGGCTTCAGAAAAAAGTATTAGGAAATATTGGTAGCAAAATTCATTATGATATTGGTGGGTGCTCCTACGAAGACAAATGTTTATTTCAACCAGTTCGCAATTGCTATGGTTGCATGTACTTTCATCCTTTTATAGATGCTAACCATAATCATGTTTTACAAAGCATACAAAGTGAAATCAATGATCTTATTAAGCTATCAGATGGAATAGGGGTATCTAGAAATCCATTGATTCGAGTGCATGAGTCAACTAAATTTGAAATTGAATCTGTAATAACTCGTTGTGCATTACAGAAGGATGATACTCATGAACATTGAAAAATATAATATTTTTATTGACGAGCAAAAAAATTACTTTAATCAGAATTTACAGTCTAATTTTAAATGGAATTGGAACGATTCATCTTGGTATGGAGGTACAGTTGGATCAGGGTGGTTGTTGTCTAGAAGTGGTAAAACACATTTCACTTTTGGCGCGATTAGACAATTGAAAGGTATCGAAAACAATATCATTGAACCAATTTTTCAAGAGTTTATTAAATCTGTACTTATCCTTAGTTATCGTAAATCTAACTCCAAAGCATCACCCCAAAAACTATATGCAGAATTTTTAATCCTAAAGCGTTGGTATAGTGCTCTATATGCTGAAAAAATCGAGAGTATACACCCCTGCCATTTATCTACATTAATATTAAATAAGTCTTTTGAAATTTTGGCAGAAAATTCGAGTAAAACGAATCTTCCTGATCATGCTGGTACATATCTTAGATTACAGGAGATGTTAAATCATTACGGTTTTACTGAACAACCTTTAGAGTTTTCTCAAAAATACCTATATATAAACCGCCAGAATAGAACCCCAAATGCTAAGAAGACAAAAGCTTTAATTGATCAATTGGATCTAGATGAAGATGATCTTGATAAAGAAAAGCTGATTTCAATTCGTACATTTATAAATATTGTTTCACTCATCAGTTTGTGTGAGACGAATGGTGAAAAGATTGTTCTAAATCTTTTATTACTACTCATCGTCACTGGTTTGCGTTCAACTGAAGCAATCCTTTTAAAAACAGATGCTTTGATTAAGCAACCTATACTTGATCCAGTAACAAAGGAACATCTAACTTTAGATGGAAAAAAGCAATATACTCTGGGAATTCAATATCATGGCGCAAAAGGTGCTGGATTTAGAGTACATTGGGTTGAACCCTTATCTGCAAATTTAGTTGAGATAATATTTCAATCGGTATTAGAACTGACCAAAGAATATAGAGAGCATGTGTATTATATCAGGTCAAAAAACTGTTTGGATTTTTTGCCAAAATCTATTGATGATATTTGTCAGGATTTTGTCGAAATAGATGATCTTATTGGAACTATTTTTGGAGTAAAAGATAACTATAAAGGGAGAGCTGGACAACGTGATGTTGTTATTAAGTCCATTAAAAATATTCCAATTTATAATGAAATTAGAAATGGTCAAGGCGTTGAAAGATATTACTTAAAAGAAGATATTAATCAATTTATTAAAGGATTAGCCAATTATGACTCTGAATATCCTATCGATCATGTTTTTAATTATGAAGGAAAAACAGAAAAAATCGCTTATGAAGATCTACTTTTTATTCATGAGTTTAGATCTGCAACACTGCATAGAGCATTTGTTAATAAAACGAATGTAATTCCTTTTAATGTAACGTTAATTAACAGTTTTTTAGGAAATACATTAAGTATTTCCGTTTTTGAAAAATACCGTTTACTTGAAAATGAAACAGAATACTCAAAGCTTACAAGTCATATCCCACGGCACAACATCAATACTTTTCTTGCTCTCAGTGGTTTAGCTGAACATTTACAAGCAATGCTCATGGGGCGTGTAGACATTAAGCAAAATCAATATTATCAACACTTAGCGTTAAAACAACGCAAAGTTACAGCCAGTTTGCTAGAAAAACATGAATTAGTAGTTTACGAAAATGATAAACAAGAACTAAAACCAGATTATCCAATTGATTCTATTAAACATGATGGATTAATGTACTTTTCAGAAAAATTGAATCTAGAAAATAATTTAAAGATGAATTTACAAACCTTTGACTCGAAGAATGAAGTAGCAAGTTATGTAAAGGAATCTTTTTTTGATGAATATTTTCAAGATATCGCAGAGTCTTTTAATGAGTTGGTTAAAGAGGATCAATCATTAGCCAATTCATTAGTTCAACGCCATGCTTGTTTACACCCCTTGCCTTTTGGTGGATGTATGCGTGAAGTTGCTGTACATGATTGCCCTAAACGTCTTGCATGCCAATCAGGTGACCAATGTGGAAACTTTGCTTTAACTGGCCGTAAAGGTGAATTAGAAACCCTACAACATACTTTGAATAAGTTGCTGGATGAGTTTGCACACATGGAGCAACTCGTAGTCCATGATTTATCTTATAGCGAAATGTTTGAGGATTTACGTCAAAAAATACTTTATTTAAGTGACTTAAAGACAAAAGCACTTGATAGACAAAATAGTTTAACTCCTATTCCCGTTTTTCCTTATGGGGATGCAATTGCTAAATTACCAACTACATTGAGTGAACTGTTCGCCATCGAACAACAAAAAATTGAGTCTAAGGAAGCCTGATATGGTACGTGGTAAACAATTAGATGAAGTCATCGAACAAGAATTACAAATGATGCTGGTTGAAGGTTTTGAGAAATCCCCTATTTCGCATAAAGCTCTTCATAGTCGTCTAACAGCAAAGGGCTTTATATCAGGTGGGCTAAGTACTTTGAGTTCGGCTGAAAGGAAGAAGCTCATATCTCTGTATGTATCTGAGCAGATTTCTCCACTACACCTTAAGACTAAAGAACAGCAACTCTATGTGAATAAAAAAACAAGACAGGCTCTTACGGATACCAATAAAAATCTACGTACACAAATTGATGATTTAGAGTCACAGCTTAATCAGAATACAGAAACACTTATAAATATCATTGAGGAAGTAAAGCTTAGAACTAACTTGAAAGTGGATCATCTATTAGCTCCTCATCTCCTTAAAAAGTATCTTTCAAGGGAGTAATATTTTAGGGTCAACATTGAGTGTTTGTGAGATTTGGTAGAGTTTTTCAACAGTAATGCTGACTTCCCCCCTTTCAATTCTCCCCAAATAGCTACGATCAATCGTTGTTAATAAGGCTAATTGTTCTTGGCTAATAGATTTAGTTTTTCGAGTTTCCCTTATGTTAGAGCCAATCGACAGTGCTAGTTCTTGATTCATAGGTGACAACCGTAAATACAAGAACTATCAGGAATTGAAGTGTTTTAATCCACGGACTATAATCCTCATTATTTGAGCGATGAATATGGAAATTCAAAACTTACCAATGTTCAAAGAACTTTCTCGAGTATTCTGTAGCTATAACATTGAGTCATGGCAAACGGTAGACTTCTGGGATAAAGTTAAACTTTTGAAAGTAGTAGATAGTAATGTTAACTATCAAAGTGTTTATCGGCTAATACTTCGGTTGGTTAAAGATGGTTATTTATCAGTTGATGATGAAAAAAGTAGATATGGACAAACAACTTATACTGAAACTGAATATTTGCATGATCTACGTTCCCAATTTTGTATAGAATCAACAACTACTCTTCAAGAACTAAATTTGAAAAAAGAAGAGTTTGAGAGCGAAATCACTGCACTAGAAGAAGAAATTGAAGCATTGCATGATTTAAAAGGACAATTTCCTGATATCCAATTTAAAATTGAACAATTAAAACAAATAAAAATAAAAGAAGTTAAGATACTAAAATCAAAAATTAGAGCAATAATTTCAATAATAGACTACTTAAGTACCTAAATGACTTTAAAATATTAAATAAATTATGAGATTAATTATAGAAAAACACAAAAAAAATATATAAATTATTAAAAATAATAAAGCTTTAAAAATTGAGGATTTTTGTGTCTCTAGAACCTGGTGGCTTGGCTGAAAAAATTGGAAATCGTTACGAATCATCTTGGATCACATTCCAATTGTTCAGGTTATTAGATGAAAAAATTTCCTATGTCCAAGTTGAGCCAGTAGGTGAGGACGAAGATGCTGTAGATGTCATTGTTGGTAATCTTGATGGTTCTAAAGAACATCATCAATGTAAAATTGGACAAAAATCTGCTGAAGCTTGGACAATTGCAACACTTGAGTCTAAAGAACTTTTAACAAAAGGCTTTGAGCACATCTTATCTGGTTCAAAATCATATAAAGTCATTTCAAGAATTGGATTTAGACTACTAGAGGATATTTGTGAAAGTGCAAGAAATAGCACAGATTCTAGTTTAGACTTCTTTGAGCATCAAATTAAAATTAGCCAAGATCGGATAAAATTGTTTTCTGAGTTGTGCAACAGACTAAAGCTAGATCCATCAAAATCTGATGATTTAGACAAAGCTCTTCACTTTCTAAAATGTTTTGAAATTAGGCAGTTCAATGAAGATGATCTAGACCATGAGATGTGTATATTACTCGCTGAAAAATTAGTCTATGGGTCTCCTGTTCATCTAGTTCACTTCTTGCAAACTTATCCAGTAAAATGCAATAAGCTCAGAGAAAAAATTACCACTCATTTGTTAAGATCTGATCTAGAAAATCAGAGCTTCTCTTTTAGACCCTCGCTGAGTGACTCTCATACTTCTTCTATAATAAAAACGCTAAATGAGGAATTTGACCAGTCAATCGAACCTTATCTCATCTCACAGAATAATATTCAGCGCACTGAATTAACTAATACAGTCGATGCTGTTAATAGTAGTCCTATAACATTAATTAAGGCGGATGCAGGCGTAGGAAAAAGTGCCTTTTTATTAGACTTAAAGAAGCATTTTATTCGATCAGGGGCCATTATTCTTCCTATTCGACTAGATAGAAGAGTTCCAGAAAAAAATATTAATCAATTTGGAGAAGATTTAGGTTTTTCCAGCTCTCCGATTTACTGCCTAGAGAAATATAGTCAGGGGCAAGAAGTTGTTGTTATTTTAGATCAATTAGACGCTTTACGTTGGACTGCCCTACATTCATCAAATGCATTGGATATATGCATGACAATGGTTAAGGAAATTCTTCTGTTACGCAACCATACTAATGCTAATATAAAAATTATTATGGCAACGAGAAATTTTGAACTCGAGGATGATGTGCGCCTAAAAGGTTGGGTCAGTGGACTTAAAAATGATGTTAAACAAATAGAATTAAAACTTTTTGAGTCAGATCAAATTAAGCCATATATTAGCCAATTTGAAGACTATGATAAGTTAAGTGATGAGCAAAAAAATATTTTAAAAATCCCTTTATGGTTAGGTATTTACATAAACTTAGCCAATGCTTTAGGTGAAGCTCCTAAATTTACAACCAAATTAGATTTAATCAAATTTTTCATTGATGATCGGTTTAAACAACTCAATGATAGTCATGGTGTTTCCCTAGTAGATAGCGAAAGATTCTTCCATGAAGTTATTCATTTGATGAGTCAGCTTAACAAATTAAGTATTTCTTCAACTCAATTACCTACTGGATCATCAGAAATTAAAAAAGCTATGGTTTCTGTGGGATTACTGTCTGAACAGCATAGAGAAATTAGTTTTAGACATCAAGCAATTTATGATTTCGCAATAGGGAAAAAATTACTTTCGTTTGGTCTTCAATCTACTGAAAATTTCTTAACCGAATTAGGAGCAAGAAATCAGCAAACGCTGTTGAAACGTGAACATCTCAGATATGCACTTGCAATGTTATATGAAGCAGATGAAAGTATTTTCTGCAATTGCATTGAGGCAGTTCTTTACCATCCTGAAATTCGATTTCATTTGAAATCATTAGTATTTAGCGTATTACGCCATATAGAAAACTTTAAAGTTCCTCTCAAAAAGTTGATTAATAAAATTGTTGATGATGCTGAACTCGCTCCTCATTTTATAAGTTTAAGTTGCAGTGGCACTCCTGCTCTCGTTCAATATCTATCAGAAAGTCATTATCTAAGTGATTGGTTAGATGCGGATGGCGACATGCGATCTAAAGCTCTAGAGCTTCTAAGCTCAGTTGCAGATAAAGCTCCAAACTTGTTAATCAATAAATTATCTAAGTTCATGAATCAATCACCTGAATGGAATCAAAAGATATACAACTGTTTATGTTGGAATATGAAAAATGATTCTGATGAACTCTTTGATTTTCGTATGCAACTTATTAAAATTGGCACTAACAGTCACTATATTTTTTGGGATAATTTAACCATAGAATATCCGTTAAGAGCGTTACATCTCTTAGAACTCATGTGTAATGAAGAATTTCATGCAAGCCTTAACTCAAGAGAAGAATGGTCTGATTACGACACAGAATGTGTTGAGAAGCTTGCTGAAAGCCATTCATTAGATGTATTAAAAGTTTTTTTACCCTTTTTAGATCAGTATTTTGCTAAGCCTCTAATTGAGGAGTTTGATGCTTATAAATGGTCTGAAGAATACGCTACAAGAACATCACTTGAGACGTTTATATACAAAGCTTTGTTTCCCCTTATTCGTAAGGCTTCCCAGAATATGGCTTTACAATCCACTGAACTTTTCCAACTATTAAGTCCATTTAAAAAAAATCAAAATCTAATATTTAATCGTATATTTGCGAATGCTCTTCTAAACATTGATATCAGCTATGCTGATGAAGCTATAGAATGGCTGTTAGATAATCCAAATCATAAGTTTAAATTAGGAAATGATTATGAAGAACCTGTTTGGAAATTAGCAGGGAAATTAATTGAAAAATTTTCACCACATTGTAGTTTAGATAACTTTGAACAGCTTCAAAGTGAAATTTACTACTCACTTTCTGACTACGATTTAGAGCAGATTAAATGGCGTTTAGAAGCTACTCGTAAAAATTACTACACTCCTTATTGGGGGAAAACTCAATACTTTTTATTACCTACATTAGATACATCACGTATTTCTAAGAAAACTCTCCAATTGATTGGTGTACTCAGTCGTAAATTTGAAAAAAATACGGATGATGATTTTTGTCACAAATCCAATGGAATAGCAGGATTTGTTAGATCACCAATCAAGAACTATTTTATGCTCTCTAACAAGGCTTGGAAAAAACTTATTACTAGTGCTGTAGACAAGTTCAGTGATACTAAGTTTAGAGCAGATTGCACTGAAGCAAGTATTCGCCAGTTTTCAAATAACTTCAGAAGCGTTGTGAATGCTGAGCCAAAACGGTTTGCAGAGTTTTCTCTAACCTTGCCCACTCATATTCATCAGGATTATATTGATGCTTTATTTTCGGGGTTAAGTGAAAATAATATTGATCAAGTTCCAGAACATCTAAGAGAACACTGGGCACCATGTCCTATTGAGTTAATAGAGCAAGTTATCGATCATTTTACAACAACTGATTATTCACGAGGACTTGAAAGTTTACTCTCATCACGAGTCCAGCTATTTTCGCAAAAATATATTGTATTATTAGAAGATATTGCAAAATCTTCAGATGATCCGAAATCAAATAAATTGAATATTTATAGAACAGGTCACTCAGATGAATTGGATGAAATTTCAAGTAAGGATTTATTTGGAAATACGATTAATTGTACTAGAGGACGTGCTTATAGAAGCTTAGCTCAAAAATTTTGGAGTGATGAAGCATATGCTCTGTCACACAAATATCTTATTGAAAATGCTTTAAATGATGAACATGCAGCTGTAATAATGGCAACCGCTGATTTACTACTTCCTATGTATAATTATGATTGTAATTATGCTTTTCAAAAGTTTATAGAGTTGTGTCAAAAGGACGTAAGAAATACTCTATGTCATGGCTATCACTACTATTTCAATAATGCTTTTGATAGTGAATTCAAAGATTCATTTGTAGCTCTTGTTCAAATGATGCTGGAATCCTCATATCAGGATGTTAGAAAAGAAGCCCATAAACAAATATTTGCTCGATGGCTATTCAATGGTTTATTTGAAGAAGAGATTCAGCAAAGTCTCAATTCTAAAAATCAAGAAAGTCTTTTGGGGTATGCTTCCGTGATTAACCAACTTTTGGGTGATAATACAAAAGGATATAATCACTCAAAGATGAAACAAATTTTTGAAATCTTAGTTAATTCAGAAAATGAGGAAATTCTAAAAAAAATAGGGAGATTTTTCGGTAAAAAATTTTGGTCAAAAAGATATGCACGAGAGTTTTTTGAAATGTATGTACAGTCAAAAGCATTAAATCATAATGTTTATAATGTCTTACATTCAATAGAAGAAAGCTCTATAGGTATGGCTCAATTTAGTGATCTCATCATTATCATGATTCAAAATATTCTTAAGTTAAAAACTCAAGATTTAATGAGTAATTTAGATACAGATGCTATCACGAGAGTCATTCAGCAACTATATGATCAAGCAGAAAATGATGATGATGATGAAACACTGGGGTATTGTCTTGACATGTGGGATGAGCTTTTGGCAAGTAATCACTCATTCATACGGAATATGACGGATAAACTTGACAATGGATTACTTACATAATTAGTAGGCCATATATAACATTTAAAACAGCTTTTGAATAAAAAAGAGCCCGTATCAAATAAAATTGGGCTCCTTTTTAGTTTTATATTTAATTTATGGGCTTTTAAAAAATGAACCATACCGGGGATTTTAAATGTTACTTTAGGTGGTAGTATAAATATACGCTTCTTAAGTAGGATTCGGGTTATTTATAAAATGGTATTAATCCGCAAAAAAAAATGATTAAAAACTTCTTTTTTTAAAAAACTGGATAGAATTAATGAGTCCCAGGAGTTCGGAGTTTGAAATTTTTCATTTTCACGTTTTAATTGATTATGAATAATTTTTCTTAATTGTTGTTTAGACAAGCTAGTTACTACGGAGTCTAAGGCAAAGATACAAGTTTGAGGTGTATCATATAAAGATTGAAGACGTGTTCTCATTTCATCTTCAAAACCATCAACACATTTAAGAATGTGATTTACAAGGTGAGACTCTATTAACTCATAGTATGGGTGATTAGGTTTTATATTTATTTTAATACCCCTATAATTTACACTGTCATTTATTATTAAAAAATCAATATAATACAAGCGATTTTCAAGAAAATCGAAAAATTGCGGATGATAAATCATACTAATATTTTTATTTTTTGAAAAATTACATTTACATGCAGGAATAAGATTTTTAGAAAATATACTAAATTCTGGATAAATATCTTTAGGTAAAAAATGGTCTAAAGTTCCTGCTGCAGGACTGCCACACAAACTACAAACTTTGTAGTTAGTTGTTTTTCTATATTGCTTGATATAATTTAAAGAGGATAATTTTGAAGAATAGAGACTTTCAAAAATTTGAGCTCTTTGTTTATGAAGATATGGGATTTTAGGTAAGTTGCTTAATTTTTGTTTTTCTGCAAAAGAAATATACATTCTATATCTATGTTTCAAAAAGAAGTCTTCTCTATCCTTTAAATTAATTACTAATTTTGATGTGGATAAATAAAGATCATTGAGAATAGAAATATCATCAATTCCTAAATTAACTTTTTTCATTTTGCAGCTTCATATATATACGATCAATGGTTTCTGATGATAAAAATTTACCATATTTATCAATAAGTTCTATGAAAGATTTTTGTGTATACCTTTCAATTTCCACAATTTTTTTAATAACAGAATCCTCGTGTTCTAATGGTGATTCAAAGCCAAATATAAAATAGGATAATGAATTAAGATTTGCACCAAAAGTATTAAAAGAGGGTTTCTCTAATTCAATTTTTTCGTCATTTTTTTTAAAAACAATAATATTCTCTTGAAGAGAATTTTTAACCAAGTATATAGAATGAGTAGCTGTAATAGCTATGCAGTATAATCGATTGGTAAAATAGCAAACTATTTCTGAAAAAATGGAAATAAAATTTGGGTGTAGAAAGCTTTCTGGCTCATCAAATAGAAATAATATATTATTTTTATACTGACTAGTGATATGAAGTAAATTAAAAATAAGATTTATGAAAAAATTCTCGCCAGAACTAAGATCATAAAAGTTTGAACCATTTTTTATTTTAAATTTATTATAACTTGCAATTTCTTGAATTTTTTCAAGAGTATTTTGTTCGCCACTATTAAATTCAACTAGATCCTTTAACGATAAATAGGAACTTTTGTCTTTATAAAGAACTATTTTTCTCATAAAATTAATGTTATTTATAAGATCAATCAAAATATCAAAATCATAGTCTTCAAATCTATTTTTATCAAATCTAAATCTAATAATCGAATGAAGGATTTCTATGTTTTTTTTAGATTTAGTTAAATTCACATGATTTACATTTTTTATATTTTTTGAAAAAGAATTTGATTTATCAGATTGAGAAAAACAAGCAACAGTATTAAATACTTTTTTATCTTTATATTTTAATGCTAATTTTCTTAAAGTTTGACTTTTTCCAGATCCATTCCTTCCAATCATAATAAAATGTTTAAAAGGTAGAAAATTAAAATCATTACTTTTTTCATGGTTTATATAAAAAAAGACTTCTTTATTTATTAAAGGGTTTAGAGATGAAATTTCCCCTACATCTAGAGTAAGTGTAGATCCTAATCCCGTATAACCATACAAATAAGCTAAAAATGACTCATTAGATCTGATGAAACTCTTATTAAAAATATCACTTTGTAATAAGAAATTGAAATTTTTATCTCTATTTTTCTTCATTCTAAGAAAAGAGATATCATTTAAATTTTTTAGAATACTATCCAATTTATTAGGAAAATAATTTTTTAATTTTTCATATTCCGCAACTGATTCTAATAAAATATATTGTTTGATGTTGTCACTCTCTAACTCCTTTTGAGTCATTGAGCTTAATGTAACAAAATTATTATTAAAATATACAGTATGATATGCTTGCAATATAATTTTTTTATTTGCAACTAATAGTTCAAGCTTTACTTTTGATTGGATTCCAAAATCATTCCAAGTTGTATTTATTGGTTTAACTATACAAGAGTCTTCTGCATAGCTATTTGGCTTATCATAAAAAAATATTTTCATATGCTTTTAATAGAATCTTTTAACTAACCTGAGTTTGACATAAAATAAATAGAAAATTCTTTCAATACATAACATATTGGTTGTCAGAACAATTTTCTAAAGAAAAACTTCTGTGATAATAATACAGAATTATTTTATGTATAGGGGAATTTTTTAGAAAAATTTTAACTTTACGGCAAATTTTCTAAGTCATACTCATTCGAAGTAAGTAATAGAATTACATTCCTCTGGTTACACCTAATTTTCACCTATTCCATAAATAACCGAAGTTAAAAATAGATGTCAAATCAGTGAGAATGAGATCAAACTTATTCGATTCCTCCCTTTCATATGGTCTTATGATGAAGTCTTTATTATGATTCTCTCTGCGTATGATCACAGGCTGTAGACAAAAGCATTGAGATAGCTTCATTTTGAAGTTATCTTGTGTCTACAACCACTCCCTATCAAAGTAATTACGTTTAGAGGTAGTTGGTCTAAAACTGCCAATCCTCATAGGTTCATGAAGTAAGTTTTATAAATTATCCCACACTTCCAAATAACCTATTAAATTTTATAAAAATATATTTAGTTTTTTTATGAACTAGATTTTCGGTAAACATAAGTTAAATAGAATATCCAAGACTGTAGCCTACACAACACTGTTGTTGCTACAGCATTTTGCGCTTTCGCATTAGTCAATGCCTTGCTTTTTCATCGAAACATTTTCTTTCTAATCTAAAAAGAAAATATGCTTTGTTTACAAAATGGTTCAAGTCTATTTTAGATATCACTTATATCCTGAGCACATTAAATATGTATAAAGCCTTACAAGTTTCTGAAACTGGACAGCTAGAGCTGGTAAAGAAAGAAATATCTATGCCATTAAAAGATCAAGTTCTTATTAAAGTTGAAGCTTGTGGTATGTGTGGCGCAGATCTATCTGATATTTCAGGTGAAAATCAATTATTGCGTGTACCTGGTCATGAAGTTATTGGACGCATTATTGCATTAGGCGAAAATGTACCAACGATTTGGAAAATGGGACAGCGTGTCGGTGTTGGCCGATTAGGTGGACATTGCAATGAATGTGATCAATGCCGTCAAGGTTTTTGTCCACTGTACAAATCAAACGTATATTGGTAGCAATCAAGATGGTGGTTATGCAGAGTCAATGCTTGCAAAAGCAACAGGATTAGTTGCAATTCCTGAAGGTCTAGATTCTGTTGATGCTGCCCCCCTACTCTGTGCTGGTCTGGCAACATTCAATGCTTTAAAAAAATCTGGTGCTCAAGCTGGCGATTTAGTTGCAATTCAAGGTATCGGTGGTCTAGGTCATTTGGCACTGCAATATGCCCATAAAATGGGATTTAGAGTTGTTGCAATCGGACGTGGTGATGACATCTCAGATGATGTCAAAAAACTTGGTGCACATATTTATATTGATACCAATACCCAAGATACTATCGCCGAATTACAGAAACTAGGAGGTGCTAAGCTCATTTTAACAACCGTTGGTAATGCGTCAGTTGTTGTATCTCCTTTAATGGCTGGATTAGAACCTAAAGGAAAACTCATTCTATTAGGTGCAGGAAAAGATCCTCTTTCACTATCTTCTGGGAAATTAGTCGTTGGAGACAATATTATTCAAGGCTCTTTAACAGGAACACCTCACGATTCAGAAAAAACGCTCGATTTTAGTCTATTAGCAAATATTCGTCCTGAAATAGAAACTGTACCGTTAGTAGGTGTTAATGATGCTTTACAACGTTTAAGAGCAGGAGATGTTAAGTTTAGATTTGTCATTCAAATGAATGCTTAAGTCTTTAACTTTTTAAATCTAAAAAACAGGAATTTCATTTATGTCTAAACACTATGATTATATTGCGATTGGCGGAGGCAGTGGCGGTATTGCATCAGTCAATCGTGCTGCCATGTATGGTAAGAAATGTGCACTGATAGAAATGGGTGATATTGGTGGAACCTGTGTCAACGTAGGTTGTGTTCCTAAAAAAGTGATGTGGTATTCAGCTCAAATTGCCGATGCGATTCATAAATATGGTCCTGACTATGGCTTTAATACAGAATTGAAATCCTTTAACTGGAAGAAATTAGTTGAAAACAGACAAGCCTATATCAGCCGAATACATACATCGTATGACACAGGACTAGCTAAAAATAATGTTGATGTCATTCGAGGTTTTGCAAAATTTTTAGATGCTCAAACAATTGAAGTAAATGGTGAAACGTACACAGCTGACCATATTTTAATTGCTACGGGGACTCAAGCATTCAAACCTGAAATTGACGGTGCTGAATATGGTATTGATTCCAATGGTTTCTTCGAATTAGAACACTTACCGAAGCGGACTGCTATTGTTGGTTCTGGCTATATTGCTGTGGAGTTGGCAGGTGTTCTTTATGCATTGGGTTCGGATGTACAATTATTTATTCGTAAACATCAGCCTTTGCGTGGATTAGATCATTTCCTTGGTAAAACACTATTAGAGAATATGCGCAGTGAAAATATTAACGTGCATACTCATAGTCAGATTAACAAAGTGACTAAAGTTGAAGACAACTCACTTGTATTACACCTAGAAGATGGTAGAGAACATACCGTAGATTGCTTGATTTGGGCAATTGGTAGAAAACCTGCAACTGAAGCGATCAATCTTAATAAGACTCAAGTTCAATTGAACGAGAATCACTTTATTCATGTTGATGCATATCAAAATACAACACAGTCTGGCATTTATGCAGTGGGTGATATTACAGGTAAAGTCGAGTTAACTCCAGTTGCTGTGGCAGCGGGTCGAAGACTGTCTGAACGTTTATTTAACAATAAGCCAAATGAACATTTAGATTATGAAAATATTCCGACTGTGGTGTTTAGTCACCCACCTATTGGAACAGTTGGATTAACCGAAGATCAAGCGATAGAAAAATTTGGTAAAGATGCCATCAAAATTTATAGTTCTTCCTTTACATCCATGTATACAGCGATAACAGAACATCGACAACTCACAAAAATGAAATTAATTTGTGTAGGAACTGATGAGAAAGTGGTCGGAATTCATGGTATTGGATACGGTATGGATGAAATTCTGCAAGGCTTTGCTGTTGCTTTAAAAATGGGAGCAACTAAAAAAGACTTCGATAACACTTTAGCAATTCATCCGACTTCTGCTGAAGAATTCGTCACAATGCGTTAATCATTGATCATCTAAAAGAGCATTTATTTATATATTTGCTCTTATTTTTATATTCTATATCCAAATTATGAACTTTCAACAACTTAGAATTATTAGAGAACTCGCTCAACATAATCTCAATTTATCACAAACAGCACATGCTCTAAAAACATCTCAATCTGGTTTAAGTAAAAAAGTCTTCTTTCATTATTATATCTTTTTATTTTTCTGAAATATTTACTTTAAGATATTGAATAACAAAATAAAATAAATGACAGCTTATGTGTCACTAACTAATGTCATTGATTGTCACTAAATTCTATAACTCATTGATATTATTTAATCAGAAATGACAACTTATGTGTCATCTGTCGATATTGTTGCCACAGCTCAGCAACGTGAATCTAGATAATTTTATTCACGTTACTGACTATCTTAAGCAACATAATTTAAGATATGCAGAAATCAGATCGCTACTCGACTTTGTATAGTTATGACTTCAATGTACTTTCATGTTTGCTTCAGTTAAATAAGCTTTCTTCGATGTCTTATTCCATAAACACAGTTCTTGTCCTGTTTTGTTTTTCATATGTGCTTGCGGATATTTTCCTTGAATCAAGAGTGCCGAATATCCAACACGATCATCAAAAAGCATGATATTACTCACTGTTTTGGCACTTTTAAGTTGACTGGCTTTTATACAAGCCGCTTTTATTTCCTGATCATGCTTGTTCCATGCCTTCTCGGAACTTCCGAAAGCTACGCTAGTTACAGCAGAACTTGCCACAAAACCTAAAATAGCAAGATATTTTAAAAATATACGATATCTCAATATCATGATGATTGTCCTGTAAATTTGAGTGTCTGGATCTATATTGAAACAATCTAATGAGAGAATCTAGCGATTTACACATGCTGTAACAGCAGATATTCAGGATTAAACATATCTCTGAAAAGTTGCCCGTGATTTAAATTTTAATATATAGATCAACGACTTAAAAATAGATTTATTCAACAGAAGCATTAACTGACCATCTGATCCCCTACACTGATCAATAATTTCTCGTGTCTTATCGGTTGCGGAAACTATAATTATGAATACTCATTATAGTTCTAACTTTGCTGAGTGGATCCGTATATGTGATGCTATAGCTTATGATCTTGAAAAAGCCCATCCGTTTTAAAATATATATCTTGCGCTTTATCTATTTTTATGTATGATTGAGTAATCACTCAATTAATATATTTGTCTATGGCCCGTCCTCGTAGTGAAGATAAACGTAATGCGATTTTAAATGCTGCTATTGAAACATTGGCAGAACTTGGAGAGCGTGCATCTACTTCAAAAATAGCCAAAGTTGCTGGTGTGGCAGAAGGTACTTTATTTACTTATTTCAGTAATAAAGAGGAATTACTCAACCAATTATACCTTTCGCTAAAGGCCGAGCTGCGTCAGGTCATAATGCTGAATTATCCGAACAACTCAGGCCTACAAACCCAAATGTTTTATATATGGCAAAGCTATCTGGACTGGAGTTTAGATGCCCCACTCAAACGTAAAGTGATGGCGCAGTTGTCGACTTCAGAACAAATTACAGAACAGAGTAAACACATTGGTATGCAAACTTTTTGTGATTTTACTAAGACTATTCAAGAACATATTGATGATGGCAAATTAAGAGATTATCCACCTTTGTTTATCGGTTCGATTTTGGGTGCACTTGCTGAAGTCACACTCAACTTTATTGCCCAAGACACTTCTCAAGCTGATCTTTATCGGAAGTCCGGTTTTGAAGCGTTTTGGCATGCAGTTTCAATCTAGATAAAGACTAAAATAAGAATGTGCAACATTCTTATTTTTAAATTAATTAATGAGTGATTAAATACTCATTTAAGTAAATCAAAATAAGTACTTATCTCAAGTTCTTATTTACAGACATAAGTTATTCCACTCAAGGAAAATAAAATGACAATTTCAAATGCAACAGACTTGCCTTCTCCCTTCATGTCATCACAGCAACACAATGGGAAATTTAGCAATACACAGCCGAATTTGCACACACATTCTTTCGGAAAAACGCTAGGCTTAATGTGGAAATTTTTATTTAATAAACCCAAAAATACGGTGCCAAATCGAGAAATTCCTGTTTTAAGTTTATCAAAAGAACAACTCATGAGTGCCCCAGACCGTTCTCTATTTCGTCTTGGGCATTCGACTATTTTATTAAAATTGCGTAATGAATTTTGGTTAACCGATCCTGTTTTTTCTGAACGCGCCTCGCCTTTTCAGTGGATTGGCCCTAAGCGTTTTCACCAACCACCAATTAGTATTGCGGATTTACCTCCCATTAAAGGTGTGATTTTGTCGCATAACCACTATGACCATCTCGACTACCATGCAGTAATCCAACTCAAAGACAAAGTTGAACACTTCTTAACACCACTTGGTGTCGGTGACGCACTGATTAAATGGGGGGTGCCAGCAGAAAAGGTCCAGCAACTTGACTGGTGGGAAACAATCCATGTGGATGGTCTTGAGCTAATCGCCACCCCTGCCCATCATTTTTCAGGCCGTGGTATGAGTGATAGCAATGCAACGCTTTGGGCATCGTGGGTAATTATTGATAATGATTTACGGGTGTTTTTTAGTGGTGATACTGGTTATTTCGATGGGTTTAAAGAGATTGGAAATCGTTATGGTCCTTTCGATCTTACCATGCTAGAAACTGGGGCCTATGATCCAGAATGGCCAGATGTTCACATGCAACCTGAGCAAACGTTACAAGCACATATCGATTTAAAAGGACGTCATTTGTTGCCTGTACATAATGGGACTTTTGACTTGGCGCTTCATGCTTGGGATGATCCATTTGAACGGATTGTGGCTTTGGCTCATCAAAACCAATTAGCGATTAGTACGCCTCAAATGGGTGAAGTATTGAACTTAAACGAGCCAAATGTCGAAAATTATTGGTGGCGTTCATAATTTTTTCGATCATTTTTAAATTATTTACGTCCTTTAATTCTCTTTTAAATGTATTTATATTCAGTGATATAGCCTTATTATTTTAATCTATATTTTCTTTTCATAAAACTAGGACTAACTTTGTCTTAGTTTTATTGTTGACTTAAAACACAGACTACATTAGTCTGTGTTTGTAATTGATCAATTATGAAATTAAATGGCTTATATTACTAGTAGCGTCGAGTATGCGATTCACTGTCTTCTTTTTCTTGTGAACAATGAAGATAAACCTTTAAGTAGTAAGGATCTTGCTGAATTACAAGGAGTTTCTCCGAGTTTTATGGCCAAGATTTTTCCTAAACTTGAAAAGGCAGGTCTTGTTGTTGCTCAAGAAGGTATTCGCGGCGGATATTTACTCGCTCGATCTGCTCAAGAAATTACTTTTTTAGATATAGTGAATGCAATCGAAGGTGAAAAATCGCTTTTTGAGTGCCAAGAAGTTCGTGGTAAATGTGCGGTCTTTAACAATGCCCCACCCGATTGGGCAACCAGTGGTGTATGTGCAGTACATGCAGTTATGTTACAGGCTGAAAAAGCCATGCGAGATGCTTTAGGTGCTCACACACTTGGTGATATTGCAGACCGTTTTGGTCGTTATGCACCCGACGTATTTTTTAGTGATGTAAATGGCTGGATTAATGAACGCATAGAAGGAAGAACAGCAAAAATGCGGAAAAGTAAAATATCACGGGATACTCCCGACTAATGAGCTTATAGGGCTTTCATCCCTAAGGTAAAACTTCTCTAAACGTTTTAAATGCCTTCTCAGATTTTTCGGACAGTCAGAGAAAGGATTCACTCACCCAAAATTTTGGGATGAGTAAGAATTTGTATGTCCGAAAAATCTATCAAAAGGATAATCAAATGAGTAAGCGTATTATTATTGCAGGTTCTGGCTTTGCTGGGTTATGGGCAGCACTTGCCGCACAACGAGCAATTTACTTGACTTCCCAACAACAAAACATTGAAGTGATGATGGTTTCCCCTAGTCCAAATGTGGATATTCGTCCTCGACTTTATGAAGCTGTACTTGAAAATATGTACCCTGATATTTCAGAGTTATTAAGTATAGTAGACGTTAAATATGTGGCTGGCTGGGTAAATGAAATTGATACTACTGCCCAAAATCTTGTAATTACCACAACTCACGGCGATAAACAGACTTTAAGCTATGAGCGTTTTATTCTGGCAACTGGAAGTACTACTTTTATGCCACCTATACTGGGGCTGACTGAATTTGGATTTAGCGTAAGTACATTAGAAGATGCTGAAAAACTTGACCAACATCTTAAAAGCTTAGCCAATAAACCTGCAAATGCAGCACGTAATACCGTCGTGGTTGCAGGCGGTGGACTGACTGGGCTTGAAACAGTGACCGAAATGCCTGAGCGCCTACGTAGCATTTTAGGTGAAACTGATATTCGTGTGGTTTTAGTCGATTCATCAGCAGAAATTGGTGCAACATTGGGTGACGAAGCTGCGGCGGTAATTCGAGAAGCGCTGAGCGAACTTGGCATTGAAGGTAAAGCTGGACTACGGGTTACTGCACTTGATGCTTTTGGGGTAACACTTTCTAACGGTGAAAGAATTGAAGCAGAAACTGTCATTTGGACTGCGGGCATGCGAGCGAACTCGCTGACCTCTCAAATTGTAGGTGAAAAAGATAATTTAGGTCGTATTTTAGGTGATGCTTATTTACATGCACCAGAGGCAAAAAATATTTTTGTGACGGGTGATACTGTAAAAGTTCCAACCGACAATATAGGTAATTTTAACGTGATGTCATGTCAGCATGCCATGAGCCTAGGCCGTGTAGCGGGTTACAATGCTGCAGCAGAATTGGTTGATTTGCCATTACATGCGTATAGCCAACCAAAGTATGTGACTTGTGTCGACTTAGGCCCATGGGGAGCACTTTACACTGAAGGATGGGATCGAAAAGTTCAATTTGTGCGCCATGAGGCGAAAAAAATTAAACAAGAAATTAATACGGTATGGATTTATCCGCCAGTTGCAGATCGTGAAGCTGTTTTTGCTATAGCAAATCCTGATTTTGTAATTGTTCCTTAAAATTAGTTTTATTAAAGCAGATCATTTTATTTAACTCTCCCAAAAGCAAAACTAGTGATGGTTTTGCTTTTAGTTTTTTTGAGACATTAAGTTATGAGTTTTTAAACTCTTTTATTATCGCTAAAGCCGTTTTTTTAGCAGAAAATGTGTTTTATCCTGTAAAATATCAATGCACCTGAAACGTTTTATCCAAATATCTACTGCTGTTCAACGCAAATATCAAGTTCAATATGATCACTGGGACGTTAACTTTGACCTCTAGCAATTACAGAGTCCCCTTGCTGAACCGCTGCTTTCACAATTTCAACACCCTTTCCGCGCGTTGTATTTATCACAAACCAAACACGTTTCCTTGCGTTACTCTAAACATTCAATAAAAAACAGGCCACTTTAAAGTGACCTATTGAATTACTTTAAATGCAGAGTAATTAAAGTTTTGTCGTAAAGAATGGAACAAGTTGACCAATTGCCTCATCAACAAAATTCAATTTGTCATACAGTGACATATGGTTTGCCCCTACAACGACATAGAGCTGTTTATCTGTACTCGCTGCACGATTAATTAGATCTTCACTCATCCACTTACTGCCCGCGTTACTCCCTGCAATTGCGAGTAAAGGTTGAGTAAAGAAGGCTTCTGCTTTGTTGTATGCATCATAAGTAATGATTTGGGTTAAACTACGTGCTGTTGCAAAACCCGGTGCATTTGGATGTTCTGCTCGCGGAGTATGGTAATACTCCCAAGCTTCACGCAATTCTTCGTTCGGTGCATCTTCTTCTTTCAATGGAGCAAGCGGAATAGTTACAGTCTCTGCACCACTCGCATCTGAAGTTCGAGCATCTGTACCTGCTTGGATATAGGGAATTGCATCTGCGTCTTTGACATTGTTCTCCCATCCGTTACGGAACATTTGGCCAATGTTGACTGCACTCACCATACCTACAGCTTTGATACGACGATCATTGATTGCTGCATTTGCGGTATAACCGGCACCTGCACAAATCCCCATCGCACCAATACGGTTATTGTCGACATAAGGTAATGTTGTTAAATAATCAATCACGGCACTGACGTCTTCAGTACGGATATAAGGATTTTCTAACTGACGTGGTAAGCCTGTACTCGCACCTTGAAAAGATGCATCATAAGCAATTGTTACAAAGCCATGTTCAGCAATCTTACGAGCATATAAACCAGCCGTTTGCTCTTTGACACCACCGCCAGGATGGCTCACCACAACCGCAGGATAAGTTTTGCTTTCATCAAACCCTTCAGGGAAATTAATTACTGCTGCAAGTATAATTCCTTGACCATTTTGATTCTGAATACTGATTTCTTTTGACATTTTAATATTCCACTATTGAACTTTTTATATTTCAAAATTAAAGATATTCTTTAAAAAATGGGATTGCTTTCGCTAATGCTTTAGCAACAGGTTCTGGTTGGTCGTACAATTCGTAATGTGATGTATTTTCTAAAACTAACAACTCTTTTTGTTTCGATGCTGCACGACATACAATTTCATGACCATCTCGGTAAGCTCCAAAAGCTCCTGGTTTGTCACCGATTACAACCAAAATCGGTTGGGTTAATAAGACTTCAGCTAAGTGAAATGCATCCCAACCCAAAGCCACACTCATACGAGAAAGTAATGCACTGGTTGCACCGTTTGGCTGCTGACCACGAGCAGTTTTGTAGTAGTCAGTCGCTTCTAATGGGTCAATATCGGTAATTCCAGCTTTTTTACCCTCCTCTACGGATGGAGGAAGTAAATCATTCACTAATAATTCTCCACCACGAGCTTCGGCAGTACGTTGTGATCCAATTGCCTCAAGCCCTTCAATCAAAGCCTCACCTATTCCACCATAACCTTCACGGGTCATACGGCCAAAGTTCACGCCAGTGATTGAAGTCACTGCTTTAATACGTTTCTCTGTCATTGCCGTGTTGAGTACATAAGCACCACCACCACAGACACCTAAAGCACCAATACGATTTTCATCAACGAAATCTTGAGTGACCAAATAATCTACGGCATAACGGATATCTTCAACACGGTGATATGGATTTTCTATAAAACGTGGTTCACCGCCACTTTCACCTTGGAACGATGCATCGATTACTAGAACTACAAAACCTGCCTCAGCTAGGGCTTTACCATAAATATTGCCAGAAGTTTGTTCTTTACAACTTCCGATTGGATGAACACTGACAATGGCTGGATATTTTTTACTTTTGTCAAAGTCATTAGGAAAAAGGATATTAGCTGCTGATTCCCATGCTAGATTTTTATATTTTACAGTTTGCATATGGAGTACCTCATTCGTTAATTATGCTTAATTACCATCTACTTTAGGTTGGTTACCTATCTTTCTATGTATTCAGTATAGGATGACGAAACCTGATTGAATTGCCTAATTCAACGGATAATTTGCCTATTCTGTTATTTATATAATTTTTTTAAATTAAATATATTTTTCAATATTTTAAAAAAATAAAACCCCACTTCTTTCTTAGAAGTTGGGCGAATATAAAAAATTTTCTGTTAGTTCAAGCTAAGAGTAGGTTTTGGATATCTTTTTGGGGTGAAGAACCAAACAAGCGTGAGTATTCACGGCTAAATTGAGAGGCACTTTCATAACCTACTAAACTTGCTGCATGACCTACATCTACCTCACCATTTAACATCAAATGACGGGCTTCCTGTAAACGGAGTTGCTTTTGGTACTGTAATGGGCTCATACCCGTAATCTCCCGAAAATGTTGTCTAAACGTCGATGGACTCATAAAAACAAGATCCGCAAGATCATCCATTTGAATTTGTTTAATAAAATTATGCTTCAACCATGATACTGCTTTTTCGATCTTGCTATTCATAGAGCCAACTTTAATTAATTGACGTAGATAAACACCATTGGGCCCTGTTAATAAACGAATCATTATTTCTTGCTGAATAATAGGCGATAACTGAGATAATAAAACAGGCTCATCAATTAAATTTACCAAACGATTTATCGATTCGATTAGAGCATAGTCAATAACTTGAACACCGAAAGAGGGTTGTATTTTCTCCTTAAAATCCAATTGCCCCAGTTGAGAAACCATTTTCCTAATCATTGCTACATCAAGTGAAAGCATTAATCCCAAAAAAGGTTTATGGCCAGTAGTACAACGAGTATGACTAACAACTGGAATATCAATCGTTGTCAGCATTGATTGTCCTGATGTATATGTAAAAATTTCTTCCCCAATAATGACTTGCTTTTCGCCTTGTAGAACAATACCTAAACCTAAGTTATAAATACAATGTGTCGCACTTGGCTTGGAACGTCGATGCAAGGATAATGTAGAAATTGCTGTTTGGTGGTCGCCATCAGTTTGACTGAGGCGATCGACATTCTTTGCCAATGAAGTAATGACATCATTTGTAGTTTCATCGTACATTTTTGTCTCCTTGACCAGTCAATTCAAAATCTAGTCTGTTTAAGACTTCTCTATTTGCTTAATCGGAAACCAGCCTTTTGTTGCCTCGATCACCTGCTGTAACTTTTCAGGAATCACAAGTTCAGGCATTTTTTCTAAATCCAATTGAGTTTCAATTTCATCAGCACGATCATTTTGGGCTAACTGTACCCATTCTGGATTTATAATTAGCCCTTTACCTACAGCGACTAGGGGGAGACCCAAACCCAAAGCCTTTTCAGCTTGATCAGGAATTAGAATCATACCTGCAGCCATAATAGGTAATTGATCACCAACATAATCAATTACCTGTTTAATAATAAGTTGTTCATCAATAGTATCGACAGGTTTTGAGTTAAGTAAGTCAACTAATGAAACATGAAGATAACTAATTTCAGCATCTATTAAACGACCAATGAGCTGTAAACTATCAGCTATACCTAAGCCTTTTTCATCATATTCCTCAATAGAAATACGATAGCCTAAAACAAAAGGTTTTTTGGCACATTGCTTAATCACACGTTTTACTTCTCTAACAATCTCTAGAGGAAAATGCATACGTTTTTCTAGGGAACCACCCCATTCATCGTCACGCTGATTAAATTGTGGGGAAAAGAAATTTTGAATTAAAAACCCATATGCTCCGTGCAATTCAACTCCATCAAATCCAGCTTCAATAGCTCGACGTGTCGTTTCACCAAAGGCATGGATTACCTCTAAAATTTCATTATGGCTTAAAGCACGACTTTTCAGTTGACCATCATTAAATGGTCCAGCAGGTGCAGCTAAAGCGCTTGCACTTACCAAATCAGCATGAGGTATCAAACTAGGTACAGCTTTATTCCCTGCATGGAAAATCTGCAAAATGGCGGGAGCTCCTCCACTTTTAGCTGCTTGTGCAAGTGAGGTTAAACTTGGGATAAAATGATCGTCATACGCAGCAAATTCATTGGTAAAACCAATTCCATTTTCCTGAACATGCGTACAACCTGTAATAACAAGTCCTATATCTTGAGCACGATGTCTTATATATTCGAGTTCTTGCTCAGAAACCGTTGCATCTTCATTTCCAGACCACGTCGTCATAGGCGCCATGACAATTCGATTACGTAAAGAAATCCCATGAACTAACTCAAAAGGTTTAAATAAAGTAAGCTTGCTTAGCGACATCTCAACTGCCTTAAATAATAAGTTGAATATTTATAAGCAGTATAAAAAATGAGAAAACTTTAACATTGCCTAAAATGACGAGTTATTTGCCTATTATATTTAATTCGGCAAAATTCAATTATGAACTCTGCTTTAATCGCTGCACATCACGTTGAGGTGACTCTCCAAACAAACGACTATATTCTCTACTAAACTGAGAAGCACTTTCATAACCGACTAAACTCGCTGCACGTCCTGCATCCAAATTTTGATTTAACATCAAATGACGAGCTTCCTGTAAACGGAGTTGTTTTTGGTATTGTAATGGACTCATTCCTGTAATTTCGCGGAAATGTTGTCTGAAAGTTGATGGGCTCATAAATGCCCGTTCCGCCAAATCATCCATCCGAATCGGTTGTGTATAGTTATTTTTCAACCAACTCACAACTTGGTGAATCTTTTGATTTACAGATCCTGTTTTGACGAGTTGTCGTAAATAAATACCTTGTGAACTATTTAATAGTCTAACGATAATTTCTTTTTGAATTAAATGTGCTAGATGAGGAATCATAGCAGGCTCTTCGAGGACTTTAACCAATCTCAATACTGCATCTGTAAGAGGATCATCTACCCAATCTACTGAAAACGAATCATGAATATCCTCTGAAGATGAATGTTCATCTTCGATTGGCATATTTGCTACAACCTCATTCAGCATCTGAAGATCGAGTAAAAGTAAAACAGCTAAAAATGGTTTATGCGAGGAGGCTTGTACAACATGTGATGTTGCTGGTAAATCAATCGTCGTCAACATACTTTGTCCTTCAAAGCATTTATAGACTTTATCTCCAATCACAATTTCTTTTTGCCCTTGCAAGATAATACCTACACCTAAATTGTAGACACAATGAGTGCTCTCCGTTGGGCTTATTCTGTTATGAAAAGAAAGTCCTGAAATACTAGAAACATGATCCCCCTCTGTTTCAGCTAAATGTGAAACAGCGTGGATCAGTTGGGCTCTATTTTTATTTCTTTTAGTAACGACGAGGGACATACATCTACAGCTCAATCAAGAATTTAAATTTTTTACCATGAATGCTTATTACAGTATATATTTTTTTAGTAACCATCAATGCTTAATTAGATATAAAAATCAATATCTTAAGTTTTATTTTATAATTTCCCCATGAATATGCTCCTTTCATCAATCTTTTAGCTGCAATAATTATTTCTTGTTGATTAGTTCCATCTCATAAAGTTAAATTTAAGTAATTAATTTAAGACCGATATTATTGAGTTATCTAAAATCACTAATTGAAAAATGAATAGTTATCAGTGTCCAATTCTTAGCCATTATTTTGGTTCAAACAGTACTTTACAGAGCAAGTTCATGAACTTAGTTTTTTATTATTTCAAATTTAAGACATTTATTATTGTTTTTTTAATATTTTTTAAAATAAAAATATGGATTCAGATTCAGGCAAACATAAGTTAAATAAATAACACGTGTCATTTTATACATTTCTTCTTATATAAATTAGTATTCATGCTTTCATCCGTCAGGCATTATCACTTTAACTCTATTGCACTATACTCAAATATAGAACTACATTTTTTGTAAATACTCGATAATTGCTCCAGCAGTAACACGTGCAGAAAATGGATTCTGACCAGTAATCAAATTTTGATCTTTAACAACATTTGGGGCAAAAGGAATGAACTTTCTTTCATAAAATGCACCATGTTCTTTTGCCCGTTGTTCTGCATTATATGGAACTTTTTTAGCCACACCTGCTAAGACTTCTTCACACCGCTCAAACCCAGTCAATTTTTTATTTCTAATTAAATATTCGCCATTCGAAAGCCGAATATTTAATAACCCGGAATAACCATGGCAAACACTAGATACTACCCCACCGTTTTCATAAATATTTTTGGTAATTTCTTGGAGTTCTAGATTATCCAAAAAATCCCACATTACCCCCATGGCCACCCGTGTAATAAATCACATCGTAATCTTGCTAATTGATTTCAGAGGGCTTCTTTGTATTCTCAAGTAATTTCATAAAGCTTGGATCATTTTTACGTTTTAATACTGATTGATCGGCAACAAAACGTCCTAATGATTTAGGTTCAATTGGTGAATTTCCACCGAGTGGACTTACAATATCTTGAACATAATGATTTTTTTCAAACTCATCGTAAGCATGAGTAAGTTCTCCCAACCATAACCCTGTAGGATAATTTATACCCTCATAGTTATCGACATTAGTGACAATATGTAATATCCGTTTTGTCATAGCAGCCTCTATTTTTCATTTTTATTGATCTTGCTTTTAACACACTATAAGTCTAAAGTTGGCTTTAATGTCAAGTGAAATTAAGTGAAATGAATATAAGCGAGCTATCAAAACAAAGTGGGTTAAGCACACCGACGATTCGCTACTATGAGCAGATTAAGCTGCTTCCAAAGGCAAAACGCAAAGCAAATGGCTATAGAGAATATAGCGAAAATGACCTTAAACAACTTTATTTAATTCAACAAGCTCAGCAAGTTGGTTTTTCTTTAGCAGAAATAAAATCATTTTTGCCATCTAACGTGACAACATGGAATCACGATATTTTGATTGGCTTACTGGAAAGCAAAATTAAAGATATTGAAGATTTAGAGCAAAAATTAGCAATGAGTAAAAATAATCTGCGTACTATGATTAATGCAATTAATAACAAACCTGATGAAATAACTTGTGAGGAAAATGCGCAACGTTTGCTGAATCTTTATTACGTTAATGATCAAGCCTAAGTATTCCATTTGTCGCTAAATCATAAAAGCTATTGACCTTAAACCGAACTTTAAACATAGCATTGGAGACAGGTAATTTATGAGGAACCTGTCATGTTTAAATCTTGGACTCTTCAAAACTGGATCATTGGCTTTATTACACTAATTTTAGCCAATACTTTCGCTTATGCATCTGAACCAACTAAGCATTTAGCATCGAATGGAAAAATTTTAGTGGTGATGACAAATCACTTCGCCTATCCCAATCGTAAAGATACGACAGGCTTATGGTTGACTGAACTTACCCATTTTTATGATGTTGCACGTGCTGCTGGTTATGAAATGGATTTTGTAAGTCCTCGGGGTGGCAGTGTTCCGCTCGATGAGCGCAGTTTAAAAGTAATCTATTTAGATAACGCAGCAAAAATTCATTTAGCTAATCCTGAATTTATGCAACATCTCGAAACAACGCTCGAACCAAAAGCAATTGTGCCATCTAATTATAAAGCAGTGTATTACACAGGTGGTCACGGCACGATGTGGGATTTTCCTAACAACCAAGAACTAAAGAAGATCAGTGAGACAATTTATCAGCAAGGGGGGGTAGTATCTGCGGTGTGTCATGGAGTGGGCGGATTATTACCATTACAGGATCATAAGGGTCAATCACTAATTGCGGGGAGAACAGTAACTGGTTTTGCAAATATTGAAGAGACTCTATCAGGGATGAAATCTCAAGTCCCTTTTCTACTTCAGAACCAATTAATCGAACGCGGTGCTAAATATAAGCGTTCTTTGGTTCCGTTCACCTCTTATGTGATTGCTGATGATCGAATCATTACTGGACAAAACCCTCAATCAAGTAAAGAAATTGCGGAGGCTGTAATACAACGCTTAAAAACCATGCATTAATCCATTTTACACTCGTCATCAAAAACCAGATTATGTAAATCTGGTTTTTTTATTTTAATAACTGTAATAAACAAAAAAAAAATCAATTAAAAATCATAAAAAGCTTGACCTTAAACCTTACTTTAATCTTAGCATTTAATTAATGTTAATAGGAGGAACACCATTATGTTCAATCAAATTAAATTCCGTCGCTCAACTGTTACTGCATCAATTGGTATATTCTTGAGTTTATCTGCTCATGCTACAACACCCAATACTACCTCTAGCAATGTTGAGAATAGTGATCAAAAAACCACCGTAGTTGAATTTGGACCATATAAAGTAAATGTACCTAAAGGTGGTTATTACGATCGTTTCCGCATGAATCCAGACTTGGATGAAGTTGCTAAAGACCCCGCTGCTGGAAATATCGATTATTTCCGTACTATCCCTAAAAAAATGGTAGAGACTCGTGTTGGTAAAGTTTGGTCACCAAATTTTTATTATCGTACCAGTAATGTACAACTGTTGATGCTTGCTCCAGTATCCAAGTTAAAAGCAAAACTTCCTGCTCCACTTGAGCCATTACAACCTTTCCCTGGCTATGGCTTAGTTTCTCTTACGTTCTTTTCTTATGCTGTAGGCGATGTCGATCCTTACGATGAAGTATCAGTCGCTGTAGTTGTTCGTCAACCTGGTGCGCATAAGTTTCACACTACAGAATTGTTAAGTTCAATGCGTAACCATAAATACTATGGTCATGTTTTAGCATTGCCTGTAGATACAGAAATTGCCCGTGTGCGTGGTGTGTATGGATATCAACTCCCTAAATGGCTGACAGCAATTGATATGACGATTGGTAATAAAAATGTTGAAGCTCAGATTTTGAATACTGATGGTAAACCAGATTTGAGTTTAATTGCACCGTTACCAAAGATTAAGCGTGTCAAACCACAATCTCATATCGAAACTAAAATGATGTTTAATTTAGTTGATGGCCAATGGCATAGTACATCTGTAGAATCTAATACACTTGCCTTTGGACAACAGCTATTTCCGAGAAATGTACAACTTGTTCGAAATGGCGGTCCTATAACTAACCTACTTGATGAGCTCGGTGCTGGTAAAGTATTACGTTTAGATGTGGTCAAAGATGCTCAGTTGGCTTTAAATATGCCAATACCATTGAAGTCTTTAGGTAATGAAAACAACAAAAAGTAATTCATATTCAAATTAAAGTACTTCCTAGCGAGGTACTTTTTTGTTTGATCTACCATTGATACTCATTTATTATTTTTCAACTAATAAATAGCTTTCAAGATGATTAAAATATTTTTAGTATTTTAATCATAGCGAGATAAGATAAATTTAAATAGCTATATTTAATATAAAATTTTCATCATTTAAAAACTAAAGTAATAAAAAAACCAATTCTAAATAAAATATTTGGAATTGGTTTAAATTAAGAAGGATCACAAACATTTAAGAAATATGATAGATCCTATCCCGAGTACGTCTAAGAAATTACAATATCACTTGAACCTTCGATCTGAGTCACTAGGCTGTAGCCCATTAACTTTGCTGGAGTATATGCTGCCCCCTTAACATCATGCTCAAGTAAATAACGAACGACTGTTAAAGCGCCATTTACGGTTAAGCTATAAGCATTTTGAGTTTGTATTCGTGCTGTTTTTATTACACCTTTTTCATTTCTTGCTTCGCCCCACACATAAGTCGGCAATTTAGCGCGTAATTCTTCATCAGGCCCTACCACAGATTTTTCAATAATTGATTTCATCAAGTTTTGTACTGATTTAAGTTTGAATATAGGACGTATGCAGTTCAACATTTTTGCACCAAAAATCATGGACGTTGGTGCTGGTACAAAAATCTCGATATTAGGAATACCAGTGGTATGAAAAGCTGTTGAAACATCCCCCCAAGGGACACTCATTGCGCTCTTCTTGCCATCACCAAAATCTATTTGACGTACGTGATGTGCTAAAGCTACGGTAGTGATTTTGCCATTTTTCCTTATTTTTCCGCCATCTGCCATGCCTTCTGTGCTGGTTTTGGCTGTGCCTGGTGAAAGTCCTGTTTTTGAATCAAAACCGAGTGCTAGATGAGTCGCATCGGGTAAAGCTTCTTTCAAGGCAGCAGCAACACAATCTGTTGGAATCACATCGAAACCTACACCTGGGCACAACACTATATTTGCTTGTTGTGCCTCTGACGTTAGTGATTGCGCTAATTCAAATACAGCAATTTCACCTGTAATATCCAAATAGTGAGAACCTGCTTTAATACAAGCTTTCATCATGGAATGTGAGGTTGCGGAAAAAGGGCCAGCACAATGCATGATTAGCTTAACACCATTTAATTGTTCGCTCACAGCTGTAACGTCATCTAGACCAAAAGCTTTGTATTCAAGGCCTAATTCTTGAGCAAGTTGTTGTACTTTGGCTTGTGTGCGTCCTGCTAAAATTGGCTTAAGACCTAAACGGACAGCTTCACGGGCAATTAACTCGCCCGTATAGCCATTTGCACCGTAAATCATCCAATTGGAATCATTTGTATTTATCATGAAATCTGTCCTCGGTATTTAAGACGAAAATGCATAATCGCGCATTCGCTTTTTATATTGATGAGTACGACGTGCCATCGCTGCTTGTTGTATTAGTAATGCCCATAAAGGTGAGACTTTAGGGGTTGGTTTTTTGCCCAGACTTAACCTCCGTAGTTGGAATTTAACTGTCGCCATACTCGCAAGTGACGCTAAGGTTTTATTGTCCCAAGTAATTGGTTTTAATTCAGGTGCTACGTTTTGTCCTTGCCTCCATTTATTTGGTAAGTTTGGATCAATCGCCAATGCAGTCGCAATACCGACCATATCTACACCACTTTCAATTACTTTTTCAGCGACTTGTTTACGACGTATTCCGCCTGTCACCATGACAGGCATATTTGCAACTTTACCAATCTCTTGGGCAAATTCTAAGAAGTATGCTTCACGGGCTAATGTACGATCATCTCTTGATTGACCTTGCATCGCTGGTGCCTCATAACTACCACCTGAAAGCTCTACCAAATCAACAGCCAATTTATTAAGCATGCAAACGACTTGTTGTGCCTCCTCAGCACTGAAACCTCCACGTTGAAAATCAGCAGAGTTAAGTTTCACTGCAACTGTAAATGTTGGTGAAACCACAGCACGGACTGCTTTGACAATTTCAATTAGGATTCGTGCGCGATTTTCCAATGAGCCACCCCATTGGTCTTGGCGTTTATTGCTTAAAGGTGAGAGGAATTGACTCAATAGATAGCCATGTGCAGCATGGATTTCAACACCAGTGAATCCTGCTTGCTCACCTAAACGTGCAGTATTTGCAAAACGTTGGATGACTTCATCGATCATATCTTGAGTCATTTCAATCGGAATACTAAAACGATCAGACATTTTCCCTAAATCTAGTCCTACAGCAGAGGGTGCCCATGTTTCCTGTCCTAAATTTGATTGCATTTGGCGACCGGGATGATTAATTTGCAACCAAACTTGCGCACCTTGTGAGCGCCCTATCTGTGCCCAACGTTTAAAAGTATCTATAAATTTATCATCTTCTAAAACCACCCCACCTGGTCCTGTCATAGCACGACGATCAACCATAACATTTCCTGTAATGATGAGCCCTACTCCACCATTCGCCCATGCTTGATATAAATGCATCAGTTTTTCTGATGGTGCATGGTTTAAGTCAGCCATGTTTTCTTCCATGGCTGCTTTGGCAATTCGATTTTGAATTTGGGAGCCATTTGGTAAAACTAATTTATCAAACACTTTCATTTCGGTGTCCTGTTTTGGTATGGTTATACTTTAAGATTAAAGCCAACTTTAATGTCAATGGATTTTTTTGAGTTAATTAATATAATTATCAAAATATTTATTAATTAATAGCTTATTAAAAAATTTGTGCTTCTAATTTAAAAAGATAGAGGCTTTATTTGCCTCTATCTTTTAACATGCTTAAGGTATGACTCATACTCACCATTCACAAATAAATGCTAATAAATCAGGATTAATAACATCTGCATTCACAGTGGGCATTCCATCTGAAAAACCTTTATAAATTTTTAAAGTTCCATTTTGTAAGAGTTTGGCAGACAAAGCCCCAGCGTTTTCATAAGGTACGATTTGGTCATCATCACCATGCATTACTCATACTGGAACAGAGATCTTTTTTTAAATCTTCTGTAAAATCAGTCTGAGAGAATGCGACAATCCCATCATAGTGTGCTTTGGCCCCACTCATCATACCTTGACGCCACCAATTCCAAAAATAGGTTCAGATGGCTCAACACCATCACGCTTGAACCCATAAAACGGTCCTGCTGGTAGGTTTTAATAAAACTCAGCACGATTTTTAAAAAGCTAATGATGCAAAAATTGCACAATTTGATTACTAATTTATGTTGTCGTCAATGTTGGTAAATTGGATAAATACGGCACTATCTCTTCAGATAGTTATTCAATATTAAGATTAAAGCTCACCTCAAGCTCAATGCTTTTAGTCAGTTTTGATTGCAAAAGTTTAAGTTTAAAAAATTGATTTTTTAGTCAGTCTGCTGATTGTTGAATAGAAAAAGATTTATTTATTCCCCGTATTTCCTATCAAAGTTTGCTTATACATTTCCTACACCTCTACAAATTATTTTTTAATTTTTGATTAATTTCAGTTGACATTAAAGTCGACTTTAATCTTATAGTTATCTTAACGAGTTACACATTCATGTAGGCATTAATCGTTGTCTTCATATCGTGAGGTGAAAAAATGAATGCTTTAAATAAGACCCATCCAATTGAAAATTTGAATAAAATTTTGGATCAACAACGCCAAGCTTTTCTCCGATCAGAGCCAACAACTTTGTCCCAAAGAAAAGCAAATTTAAAAAAATTACGTGTTGCATTGCTTGCAAACCGCACTGAATTGCAGACCGCCGTAAGTGAAGATTTTGGACATCGTTCACATCATGAAACGGATGTGATGGAGTTGCTGGGTATCATTCAATCTATAGATTATCTGACTAAAAACTTAGGTCGTTTTATGAAAGCTGAACACCGCCATGTCAGTTTATTTTATCGTTCTGCGACTGCCCGTGTAGAATATCAACCTAAAGGTGTCATTGGTGTTATGGCACCTTGGAATTACCCAATATCATTGACATTGATTCCATTAGCGACTGCTTTAGCTGCTGGGAATCGAGTCATGTTAAAACCATCAGAATTAACGCCTCGTACCAGTGATGTCATTTATCGAATGTTGGCAGATATATTTCCACTAGATGAGGTTGCAGTTGTTCTTGGAGGGCCTGAAATTGGTGCAGAATTCAGCGCCTTGCCCTTTGATCATCTTTTATTTACAGGTAGCACACCTGTTGGTCGTAAAGTGATGAAAGCTGCAAGTGATAATCTTGTCCCTCTTACGCTTGAGTTAGGTGGGAAAAGTCCTGTGATTGTCGCTAAAGGTCATGTCAATTCAAGAACTTTGACGAGTATTACTTATGGAAAATTGTCTAATGCGGGGCAAACTTGTGTTGCACCAGATTACGCCTTGGTACATGAAGATGATCTAGAATCATTTATTAATCAATATGATAAAACAGTTAAAAAATTCTATCCAAATGGTCCTGATACCTTAGATTACACTTCCATTGTGAATGAACGACATTACAACCGTTTGCAAAATCTGATTAAAGATGCTGAGAAAAATGGTGCACGTATTGTTGAAGTAGGTATTAGACCTGAATCTGTAATTAATAGACAACGTACATTCACCCCAACTCTTGTTATCGGTGCAAAAGATGATGATGCCATTATGCGAGAAGAGATATTCGGTCCAATTCTTCCTGTTCGTACATATCGCAGTGTTGATGAAGTGATTAACTATATTAATACGAGAGATAGACCCTTAGCTCTTTACTATTTTGGTGAAAAAAATGCAGATTGCAAAAAAATACTAAGTCGTACTACATCAGGGAATGTAGGCATTAACAATACCCTTATCCATGTTGCGCAAGATGATCTTCCATTTGGTGGAGTAGGTCCAAGTGGCATGGGAGCCTATCATGGAATTGAGGGCTTTCGTTCGATGAGTCATGCCAAAGGTGTATTTGATCAAGGCCGGTGGAACTTTCCAAGTCTGCTCCATGCTCCTTTTGGTAAATTTATAGCATTTGCATTAGCGATCACTTTAGGTAAGAGACCTTCTTCAAATTAATTTTATTTAAAACGAGATTGACGATTCAAAATCCCATTTCCAACAATGATAAGGAAAAGACATTTATGAAATGTATTACATTTAATGGTGCAGGCGGTCCTGAAGTTATTACAGTAAGTGAACGTCCTATTCCTGAGCTAAGTAATGATGGCGTCTTAATTGAAGTGGTTGCTGCTGGTATTAACGGGCCAGATGTAATGCAGCGACAAGGTTTATATGCTCCGCCTCCAGGTGTGACAGACATCCCTGGTTTAGAGGTCTCAGGTGTAGTGAAAGCAGTAGGTTCATCTGTACGTAAGTTGAAAGTTGGTGATGAAGTATGTGCTTTGGTACAAGGCGGTGGTTATGCTGAATATGTGATTGCACATCAAGATAATGTTTTGTTTATTCCTGAGGGTTTAACCTTAATAGAGGGTGGAATTCTGCTGGAAACATTTATGACAGTTTGGTCTCATCTATTTCAACATGCAAAATTTAGAGAAAACAGTTCTATTCTAATTCATGGTGGCACTTCTGGCATTGGAACTACGGCGACTATGCTGACGCGAGCCTTTGGTGCTACTCAAATTTTTACTACAGTTTCTAGTACTGCACACCAACGAGCAAGTCTAGAACTTGGCGCTGATGTTGCGATTAATTATAAAGAACAGGATTTTGTTGAAGAAATAAAAAAACATACCAATGGTCAAGGTGTAGATTTTGTCTTAGATATTATTGCAGGCGATTACATTCAGAAAAACTATGAGGTTGCAGCTATGAATGGCACTATTTTACAAGTTGGTGTCCTAAAAGGGCTTGCAGAAAAAGTCAATATTTTCCCAATGTTGGCAAAACGTCTTACTCATACTGGCGCAACGTTACGTTCCCAATCTGCTACAGCCAAAGCTGAAGTTATGGCTGCCCTTCAGGAAAAAGTTTGGCCTTTAATTTCAAAAGAACAACTCAAACCGATACTTTATCAATCCTTTGATCTTGAAAATGCGCGGCAAGCTCATGAATTGTTACAGCAAGGAAAACATGTTGGGAAGTTAGCATTAGTTATCAAAAGATAATTTAAAAAAGGGAGTTAAGAGAAGATTCTCATAACTCCTTTAATGATCTTAGTCTAAGTGGCAAAGTGTGTTGAGCTCGTTATCGATGGATCAAAAATATCATAAATTATGTCGAATCAATGTTTAACTACAATCCGTTTTGAGTATTGTTAAATCATAGTATTAATATTTAAAAAAACTGATGGTATAAAATTTCTCTCACCTAAATAGATACTACAGTTCATGAACTTTGGTTTTTAATTTAAGGTATATTTTGTTATAAGCAATTGAATTAAAATGATATATATGGTTTTTAGCCTATAAAGTAGATTTTAGGTGAACATAAGTTAAATAAGCTTTCTTCCAAGTCTTATTCCATATACAAAACTCTTGCCCCATTTTGTTTTTCGTATGTGCTTGTTGATACATTAACTTTATTGAACACTTGTGTATCACTAATGTGGAGGAAAGATCAAAATTTTTAATATTTAAACTTTTTATTTAATAAACATATACATCCTTTTTATAAATTTTGTCTTATCTTTATTATAAATCCTTAACTTCAAGTGATCTCATATGACTAAAAGAACAATAAATATTTACGGAGCTAGGCAAAATAATCTAAAAAATCTTTCTTTGAAGATTCCCAAACATGAAATTGTTGTTTTTACTGGAGTCTCAGGTTCAGGAAAATCATCATTAGTTTTTGAAACTATTGGTGCTGAAGCGCAAAGACAGATCAATGAAACTCAAGACAGCTTTGTTCGCAACCGTCTGCAGCATTTTGGAGTTGCGGATGTTGACAAAATCGAGAATCTCAATGTTCCTGTGATTATCAACCAAAAACCATTAACAGGAAATATCCGATCAACCGTTGCAACAATTACAGACATTTATGCAAATCTTCGCCTATTATTTTCACGTATGGGTGAACCTTTTGTTGGTTATTCAAATGTTTTTTCTTTTAATCATCCCAATGGTATGTGCCCACAATGCGAAGGCATAGGTCTAGAGCAAATAATTGATATTTATAAAATATTAGATTTAAATAAATCCTTGAATGAAGAAGGTGCTATCAACTTCCCTACCTATCAACCCACTGCTTGGCGTTGGACGAGATATGCTGATTCTGGTTATTTCGATTTAGATAAAAAATTAAAAGATTATAGTGAAAAAGAATGGGATTTGTTTTTGAACGCTCCCCAGCATAAACCTTTAAATCCAAAAAGTGAATGGAAAAAAACGGCCCTTTATGAAGGACTGATTACCCGATTTGAACGTAACTTTTTAAAAGGTGAAGCACAAGAACGAAATCGTTATCGAGAAAAACTTGAGCAGATTATTAGCACCAAACCATGTTCTTTATGCCATGGACAACGGCTTAATCAAAAATCTTTATCTTGTAAAATTCATGGTAAAAATATTGCTGATTGTACTGCCCTATCTGTGTCAGCGCTTTTAGCGTTTATAGAGTCGATAAAAAGTGAGAAATTTGAAACTGTTTTATATGAGATCATTAACAAATTAATGAACTTAAACTTGGTCGGCCTCAGCTATTTAAGTCTTAATCGTGTAAGCAACACCTTGTCTGGTGGTGAGTCTCAACGAATCAAGATGGTCAAACATTTAGGGAATAGCTTAGTCGACTTACTGTATATTTTTGATGAGCCAAGTGTGGGGCTGCATCCAAAAGATTTAGATAATATTATTAAAATCATTCAAAAAATTAGAGATAAAGGAAATAGCGTATTGCTTGTTGAACATGATCCTGATCTTATTAGAACAGCTGATCATGTTATTGATATGGGACCACTTTCTGGCGCAAACGGTGGTCAGATTATTTACCAAGGAACATTTGCGGAATTAAAAAACTCGTCTGGTTTAACAGGTCAATTTTTTAGAAGACCCAATACCTATAAGAAAATCCCACGTGTCAGTCATGAATGGATTTCGATTAAGAATGCCCATTTATTCAATTTGAAAAATATTGATGTAGCTATCCCTAAAAATTGCTTAACTGTTGTTACAGGAGTTGCAGGTTCAGGAAAAAGTACTTTAATAAGTAAAGTATTACCGCAACAATACCCTGAAACGAAAGTCATTGATCAATCTGCAATTACTGCAAGTATTCGGTCAAATTTACTTACCTATCTAGACCTTCTTGATCCGATTCGTCAACTATTCGCAAAAGCAAATAAAGTTAGCGTTAAGCTGTTTAGTTTTAATAGTGAAGGGGCTTGCCCTCAATGCAAAGGATCAGGTATCGAGAGAATTGAGTTGGCATTTTTAGATGATGTAGAAATGACGTGTGACTTATGCCATGGCTCGGGATATAAACCAGAGGTGTTAAAATATTATTATAAAGATAAGAATATTGCTGAACTTATGAAAATGACTGTCAGTGAAGCTAGTCATTTTTTTGAAGATTACAATTTACAGCAGCAATTTAATTCTCTAGTGAGCTTGGGTTTAGACTATATTGCAATTGGCCAACGCTTAAATACCTTCTCTGGAGGTGAGCGTCAAAGACTAAAACTCACAAAGCAGCTCAATGAAACAGATAATGTTTTTGTATTGGATGAACCAAGCACAGGCTTACATCCTTCTGATACTGAACGATTGATCGAGTTATTAAATAACTTAGTTGAAAAAGGCAATACCGTCATTGTTGTTGAACATAATTTAGATATCATGACTCAAGCAGATTGGGTAATTGATATTGGCCCATTGGCTGGAGATAACGGTGGTGAATTGGTATTCTCTGGAACAATTAGCGACTTACTCTCATTTGAAAAATCCTTAACGGGGCTCTATTTAAAAAAATATCTAGAGCTGTAAAAATATGAATAGTCACTTTCCAGTTGTTAAGGAAAAATGTGAATGTATTTGCTCAAAAGTACTTAAATGTGCAATTTTTGCTCAGAATTTAAAAAAATCTAAAATGAATGATTTAATGAAATATAGAACAGTTATACTAAAATATAAGATTAATCATTCATATAGATTAACATTTGAGTATATTTTAGATGAGAAATCACCCAGTTTTCATGGAAAATAAATGAAAATTCTAGTTATTGTTTTAATCATTGTGGGTCTTGGAATTCTTATCATTAAAAGTAAAAAATCCAATAAACACAATTTAAAAGAATTAGTTAAAAGAACTTTTCCAAAACATACAATTATTGAGAAATTTGGAACAGTTATGATTTGTGAAATCAACCATAGAAATGAACTAGATGAGCTTGTTTTTATAAGAATAAAGCCAAATAGAAAAAAGAAAATCAATAGGAATGGACGTAGATTAGATGCTGAATACCCTGCTATTCCAACAATAAAAGAATTAAAAAATGACTTCAGCCACCATTTAAATTAATGATTGGTAGAATCAAGCTTTAGATATTCAACATTAATAAAACAATTATAATGGAAATTAAGAAAACGTAAAACTACAAGAGTTAAGCTATCGCACGCTGAGCAATAGCCAGTGCCTCCTCCAAATCCGCTTTTAAATCGTCTACATGTTCAAGTCCAGCATGTAGACGTACCAAATATCCACGACTAGGCAAATGACTTTGAGTTCGATAAGGCGTTCCAACTGGCAAAATCAAACTTTCAAATCCACCCCATGACAAGCCAATGTGGAAAAGCCTTAAAGAATCAAAGAAAGCCTCAACAAAACATGGATTGTTTTGTTTTAAATAAAAAGAAAATAAGCCTGTAGACCCAGAAAAGCTCTGTTGCCATAGTTTGTGATATGGATTCATTGCTAAAGCTGGATGATTTACCACATCGATTGCTGGATGTTCATTTAGATAATGAGCAAGTATCACGCCATTCTCTTCATGTTGTTTTAAGCGGACAGCTAAACTCCTTAATCCACGTGAAGCTAAATAAATATCATCTGGACTTGTCGTTTCACCAAAAAAATGCACAACTTTATTTAATTGCTCAATCGATGCTGCATTTGCAGTTGCAGCCCCCATGAGAATGTCAGAATGCCCACCAATATATTTTGTGACAGCCTGAATTGAGACATCGGCACCATGTTTTAAAGGTTGAAAAAACAATGGCGTTGCCCAAGAGTTATCTACTAAAACCTTGGCATTCATAGCATGGCTTATTTCTGAGATTGCAGCAATATCACTAATTTCAAAAGTAATTGAACCCGGTGACTCTACAAAGACCACGCTGGTTTTTTGATTAATTTTGCTCTTTAACTCGTTTAAATCACATGAGTTAAAGTATTCAACATGGATTCCCAGTTTGGGCAACATACTGTCTGCAAAACTTCGTGTTGGCCCATAAATATTATCAGCAATAAGAACGTGATCACCTGCTGCAACGAATGCCATTAATGCATGTGTACAAGCCGATAGTCCAGATGGAAAAACCATGCATCCTGCCCCACCTTCTAATGCATTAATTGCACTTTCAAAAGACTTTGCTGTAGCAGCACCAAAACGGCCATAATGTTTATAAACACCGCCATTTTGCTTATGATCTTCCCATTCTTTAAAACTATCGACAACAATAGTTGAGCCTCGATAAACAGGTGTATTCACCAAACCATCAAAACGCTGAGGGGTTCTTCCCAAATTTATGACTTGTGTACAAAAATGATTCATAGCAGCACCAGCATGATTTCTAAGAAATATTTCTACAACCAATGATAGATAAAATGCATAGAATTTTTATTTTAAATAAATCACTATTTTTTAAAAAATATAGAATATAAATCCGTATTTTAACATTTACTGGGAATTTTATTCCCTTAATGACATGATAAGGTAAATACTGATAATCTGGCTGAGTGATATGTTCAGTGCTTTATTGAATAATTTTTAAGGCTTATTTACCTTTCTATAGTCATTGAGATAGTTCGATTCCTTTGTAAAAAGCATTTCACAGATCAAAGCCTAAAAGAAATATAGACTATTGAGGACTTTGGTTTTTATGGAAAAACATCAATGCTCAAAGAAAATTTAAAGGTAATTCAGTTGTATACTTAATTTGCTCCATTGCAAAACTCGAACTCACATCAGTAAGACCAGAAATTTGAATTATTTTTTTATAGACTTTGTCATACTCAAGAACATCGGGTACAGCGACTTTTAACAAATAATCAGTCTCTCCAGCCATCCGATACACTTCTATAACTTCATCGATTGTGTGGATATGATTGTGAAATTTTTGAATCCATTCTGCATTATGTTGTGCTGTTTTAATAAAAACCATAACAATCACGTTGATATTTAACTTTTTACGATCTAATAAAGCAACTTTAGCGCGAATAATTCCTTCTTCTTCCATTTTATGAATGCGTCGCCAACAGGCGGTATTACTTAATCCAATACGATCTGCGATATCACCAATTGCACAGGTACAGTCTTTTTGCAAGAGTTCCAAAATTCCACGATCATATTTATCTAGCTGTAATTTCATGCAGTTCACTTTATATAAGAAATTAAAAAAATGAGTCACTAATTTATCGATGATTGGAATGATATTCTATTTTTGACAAGATAAATAGATTTTTAATTCTTAATGCTGATTACTTGAAACTCTCATTCAAATAAAGATTAGTTCAGATAAGTTATGACTCTATCCACTACTTTTTAACGCATTGTTCATAAGAATACGGCGTTACAACGCTTGGAAAAGTTCTTGTAACGTTTGTATAAACCAAGTTCGGGCTTCTATATCATCTCGATGGTTATACCAATTGGTACTCACATTAAAGGGTTTAACTGAAAATGGTAATTCAAAAATGTTCACATCACCATTACGTGCATATACTTTTGCTGCTCGTGAAGGCAAGGTCACCAATAATTCAGAACTGGTCACCACATCTTGTAAAACACTAAAATGAGGAAGCTCAAGCATGATTTTTCTTTTTAAGCCCAATTCCTTCAGCCTTTGATCAATTTCAATGTGACCCGTTGAAGACTTAATAGCAGCATGATTTTCTTGAAAATATTGTTCTAAACTCAGTGTATCCCTGATACGTGGATGGTACTTATGCGCAATGCACATATAGCGTTCTTCAAATAAATTACGTGATTCAATTTTAGGCATAACGGTATAACTACTATTGAATACAGCAACATCTAAAAAACCTTCAGTCAGCCAGTCTTCAACTTTATGCGATTGAATTTCTTCAATTTCCACCTTAATAAATGGTGCTTCTTTAGAAAGGTATTGAATTAAAGAAGGTAGTAAACATATTTCACCCAAATCAGATAAGCCTAAACGAAATATCCGAGTTGACGTTTTTGGGTCAAAGTATTTAGACGCTGTAATTGTCATTTCAATATCGGTAATTGCTTGTCTAAAGCTCGGGTATAAACTTTGCGCCAACTTGGTCGGTTTGACCCCAAATTTGTCTCGTTCAAATAAAGGATCATTTAAAAATTTACGTAGGCGATTTAGATTATAGGTGACAGATGGTTGGCTTAAATTGAGGCGCTCAGCTGCATGACTAATATTTTTAGTTTCAAAAACGATAATAAAAACTTTAATAAGACTTAGATCAATCAATTGTCATATCTCTATTGAATGAGGGAGGTAGACCTCCCTGCTCTACTTTTAGATTTGTACCGCTTTCACCGCCAATTTTGTTTTTTTCAACTGTAAGCGAATCATTGAAACACTCATTACCGCAATAATACAAGGGATTGATAATGCGATAAAATTATAATTAATGGGCAGACTTAAGCTTAACAGCCAACCACATAAGATTGGCCCTAAAATTGCGCCTAAGCGCCCCACACCTAAAGCCATTCCTAAGCCTGTTGCACGAATATTGGATGAATAAAATTGGGACATATACGCCAATAATAAGATTTGCCCACCAATTGATGCAGCACCTGCAACCGCAATACAAAAATAAAGAATGACCATTGGTAAATTATAACTCAGTAAGATTAATGCGATCGCGCCACTTAAAAACAGTGAGCATAATACCTTTGCCAGATTAAAACGATCCGCTAAGTAGCCACCACAAATTGCACCAAGCATTCCACCAATATTTAAAGCCAATAGAAAAACCAGACTGGTCGATAAGTCATAGCCTGCTTCTACCATTAATTTAGGCAACCAATTACCTAAAGCATAGACCAGTACAAGCGCCATAAATACGCTGCCCCAGAATAAGAGTGTCACCATCCCACGATTTTCTGCAAATAAATCCTTGATCGGGGTTTTAGAGGTAGATTGATTGTCTTGATGAAGACCAATTTGAGTCTGAGACGTATAGGTAATATTGCCGTCAATTTGTTTAAGGATCTCAATGGCTTGGTCAGTTTTATCACGGCGCACTAAATAATCAATCGATTCGGGTAACAGCTTCCAGATTATGGGAATGAGTAAAAGTGGCGTGCCTCCTAGAATAAACATGATTTTCCAACCAAATTGCGGAACTAACCACATTCCTAATAAAGCTGAACACATCCCACCGACTGCATAACCACTAAACATTAAGGAAACCAAGGTTGAGCGTAGTTTTTTAGGTGCGTATTCAGTCATCAAGGCGATTACATTTGGCATGACCCCGCCTAACCCCAAACCAGCCAAAAACCGAAAAACTCCAAAACTTTGTGGATTATTGGCATAACCACAAACTAAAGTAAAACCACTGAATAAACAGATACATAAAATAATTAATTTTTTACGGCTGAATCCATAGCTTTCTAATTTATCACTCAGACTACCGAAAATAATCGCACCAAACATCATCCCAAATAGGGCGACACTGCCCAGAAATCCAGCCGTAATACTGTCAATTTTCCATTCTGCCATTAACTTGGGTAAAGCAACACCGTAAATCACTAGATCATAACCATCAAAGATAATGATCAATGCACTGAGTAAAATCACCCGCCAATGAATGGCTTTTAATTTGGCATGATCAATAATTTCATTTGCATTTATGCTTTGCATAATAGACCTCCCTGGTCATATTGTCCTGTTTGTAATCTTTGTTGTTTAAGTCGTCATTTCAGTGTGCTGTAGTTGTTTTGCTAATGCTGCTTTGGCTGTCTGAATATCATTTTCAAGCGAATGCTGCCACAACCAGTCAAAACGCTGTGTCAAATGTTGGCCTATTGATTCAAAATCAGGATATTTCGATGAATATAGCTCATAGATTTCACCTGATTCACGCGAGGTATTTTGAACTTTCACGGCGCGCGCTAATCGAACTTGCTCATAGATTTCCGATACAGCTTTGATAGATTCAGATGTCAACCTAGGGTTTTCTAATAATTTAGCTAAAATCAAAGCATCCTCTAAACCTTGTCCAGCACCAGCACCTTGATGCGGTAACATGGCATGAGCAGCATCGCCAATCAAAATCACATTATTGTTTTTGTTTATATAGGTTTCTAAAGGTTGAATTTCATGTAATGCCCAAATGGTTGGTGAGTCGATCAGATCCAATAATGCCTTACAACTCTCGCTCCAGTCTGCAAAATCAGCCAGCATGGCTTGTTTTGAAACAGGAGATGTCCATGGTGTATTCTCTGCTAATACAGTTTGCGTGCGATCTGACTTAAACGCAACAATGTTAATTTCTTCACCCTGACGGATTGGGAAAGTTAAGATATGTTTATCTTTCCCTAAAAGCATTTGTGGTACATCGGCAATTTCTGCATCATTTCCCAGTTTTGCAATGGCTTGCTTAAAATCTTGAAATTTAATAATTCCACGATATGCCCAAGTCCCTGAAAACTGAGGTTCAACACGCGCTAATTGATTAGAGTCAAGCACATGATTTC
>Ga0207655_1000331_pt1 | contig 69149 bp, 61 predicted proteins | sample KBSM44metaG_FD_184398 | JGI IMG/M metagenome (GOLD analysis project Ga0207655, IMG submission 184398) | Miscanthus rhizosphere microbial communities from Kellogg Biological Station, Michigan, USA - KBS M4-4 metaG (SPAdes) (version 2) | ecosystem: Host-associated > Plants > Roots > Rhizosphere >...
TCAAGAAACTGCTTAAACAAGCCGATCTTAGTTTAGCGCAAATGGATGTGATTGAGCTAAATGAAGCCTTTGCTGCCCAAGCTTTGGCTGTCACCCGTGATTTAGGTTTGGCCGATGATGATGCACGTGTCAATCCTAATGGTGGGGCGATTGCCTTAGGTCATCCTTTGGGCGCATCAGGTGCCAGATTGGTGACCACTGCCCTAAATCAGCTTGAACAGATCAAGGGGCAATATGCCTTATGTTCAATGTGTATTGGGGTAGGACAAGGTATTGCACTCATTATTCAACGTGTTGAGTGAGGTATCCGATGAGCCAGTTATACGCCAGCTTATTTTATCAGCCTGATGTCACAGCAATCTTTAGCGATCATGCCTTATTAGGTTACATGATCCAAGCTGAAGTGGCTTTGGCAAAAGCACAAGCACAAGTGGAGGTGATTCCACTATCTGCTGCTACCATCATTGAACAAGTTGGACAACAAGCCCTAGCAAAAATTGATTTTCAAGCACTGGCAACTGCTACAGCACTTGCGGGAAATATTGCGATTCCTTTCGTAAAGCAATTTACTGCGATTGTAAAACAATACGATGAAGACACAGCACGTTATGTGCATTGGGGCGCAACCAGCCAAGACATTATCGATACAGCCACGATTCTGCAATGCCGTGATTCATTAGGGCTGATCGAAAAACAATTACAACAAGCTTATCAAGTTTCATTAGACCAAGCACAACAATATCGTGCCCAAGTCATGATTGGACGGACTTGGTTACAGCAAGCCTTACCGATCACATTAGGGCATAAGTTTGCACGTTGGGCTGCAGCATTTAAACGTGATCTAGACCGTCTACACGAGATGAAAAGCCGAGTGCTTACCGCTCAACTCGGTGGGGCTGTGGGTTCATTGGCATCGTTACAAGATCAAGGTTCAGCCGTAGTTAAAGCCTATGCCGCGGCATTGAATTTAACTTCACCTGAGTGTACATGGCACGGTGAACGTGACCGCATCGTTGAAATTGCCAGTGTACTTGCCCTGATTGTGGGTAATGTCGGCAAAATGGCAAAAGACTGGTCTTTGCTGATGCAAACTGAAATTGCTGAAGTTTTTGAACCCACTGCAAAAGGTCGTGGTGGCTCATCCACCATGCCACATAAACGTAATCCAGTTGCAGCCGCTTGCGTACTTGCAGCAGCCAACCGTGTCCCTGCATTAATGGCAAGTGCCTACCAAAACATGTTGCAAGAACATGAACGTGCTTTAGGCACTTGGCATGCAGAATGGTTAGTGATTCCTGAAATTTTCCAGTTATGTGCAGGGGCTTTAGAACGCACTACGGATGTGCTTGAACATATGCAAGTCGATGCACAAGCCATGCAGCGTAACCTTGAGTGTACTCAGGGTTTGATCATGGCAGAAGCAGCAATGATGGCACTGGCACCCAAAATTGGCCGATTAAATGCGCATCATTTGGTCGAACAAGCTTGTCAGCAAGCCCTCGCGCAACAGCAGCATTTAAAAACAGTGTTGTCAGAAATGACTGAGGTGAATGTTCATCTAAGTTCACAAGCCCTAGATGAGATTTTTAAACCAGCATCTTACTTGGGCAATATTCAGGCACAAATTGATGCAGTACTACAAGCAGCACAAGGAGTGTCTGAATCATGAAAACCAGTATGAAAATTAAGAACCGTCAAGGACATCAACTTGCCGTTCAAGTCCAAGGCTTAAAAGATGCAGCAGTGATCGTGTTTTCTAACTCATTGGGAACTGATCATGGTATGTGGCAAGTCCAAGTAGATGCTTTGGCGCAACACTATCAAATCGTTACTTATGATACCCGTGGGCATGGATTAAGTGATGTGATTGCCAATGGAACATTGCATAACTTTGCTGAAGATGTGATTGATATCTTAGATAGCTTGCACATTGAAAAAACCCATTTTTGTGGAATTTCAATGGGTGGTATTACAGCACTCACACTGGCGATTGAATATCCTGAGCGTTTTTATAGCATTACTGTTGCAAACTCAGCAGCCAAAATCGGCACAGCCGAGGCGTGGAAAGTCCGTGCCGATAGCGTTGAACAACAAGGATTGGCTGAAATTGTCAAAACTACACATACCCGCTGGTTTAGTGAGCATTTTGATTATGCACATGATGTTCTTGCTCAAAAAACCATTCAAAGTTTAGCGGTGACACCTGCACAAGGCTATGCCAATGCGTGTCGAGCATTGGCAGATGCCGATGTTCGAGATCAGCTCAATCAAATTCAAATCCCAACTTTAATTATCGCAGGTCAATATGACCCTATAACGACGGTTCAAGATGCAGAATTTATGCATCAATTCATTCCAAACAGTCAACTTGAAATCTTGGCGGCTTCTCATTTGTCCAATATTGAACAACCACAAGTGTTCAATCAGGCATTGTCCAAGTTTATTCAGAACATATAACCGTCTAGGGTTAGAAAGGAATTCGCCTACAAGGAGGCAACTATGGCACAGGAATTTGCTGCCCCAAAAAATAGTATGGATGCTCAGGCACTCATTAATGATGCACCAATCAGCAAGTATCAATGGATGATTGCAATTATTTGTTTTCTCATTGTATTTGTTGATGGAATCGATACTGCTGCAATGGGTTTTATTGCCCCTGCTTTAGCACAAGATTGGGGGATTGATCGCTCTCAACTTGGACCTGTGATGAGTGCAGCACTGGGTGGAATGATCATTGGTGCGTTGGTTTCAGGACCTACTGCGGATCGTTTTGGACGCAAGATTGTATTAACCATTTCAATGTTGATCTTTGGTGGCTTTACCTTGGCATCCGCCTATGCCCCAAACTTAGACAGTTTGGTTGTACTGCGCTTTTTAACGGGTATTGGTCTAGGCGCAGCAATGCCAAATGCCACCACATTGTTTTCCGAATACTGTCCGAACCGTGTTCGTTCACTGCTCGTGACCTGTATGTTTTGTGGCTATAACTTAGGTATGGCAACAGGTGGTTTTGTCAGTAGTTGGCTAATTCCTACCTTTGGTTGGCACAGCTTATTCTTGCTAGGCGGTATTTCACCTTTAATCCTAATGGTATTGGTGATTGTGCTGTTACCTGAGTCATATCGCTTCTTGATTGTTAAGGGGCGAGATGCTGTAAAAGTTCGCAAAATCCTAAGTCATATTGCTCCTGAAAAAGTACAGCTTGCTGACAGTTTTTATATCCCAGATGAACAGTCTGCTGTAGCACAAAAGAAAAATGTATTTGGCATGTTGTTTTCTCAAAAATTTGCCAAAGGCACCGTATTGTTATGGTCAACCTACTTTATGGGCTTGGTCGTGATTTATCTACTGACCAGTTGGTTACCAACCTTGATGCGTGAAACGGGCGCAACCATGGAACGCGCAGCATTTATCGGCGGTCTGTTCCAGTTTGGTGGTGTATTGAGTGCGTTATTTATTGGTTGGGCAATGGATCGTTTTAACCCTAACCGCATTATCTCAGCATTCTATTTTATTGCAGGCTTATTTGCTGTTGCCGTAGGTCAAAGTCTCAGTAACCCAACCTTATTGGCAATTCTGGTGTTATGTGCGGGTGTGGCAATCAATGGGGCACAGTCTGCAATGCCAGCGTTAAGTGCCCGTTTTTACCCTACTCAATGTCGTGCAACTGGTGTGGCATGGATGACAGGGATTGGTCGTTTTGGCGCAGTGTTTGGGGCTTGGATTGGTGCTGTTTTGTTGGGCAATGATTGGTCTTTTACCGCGATCTTAAGCTTATTGATGATTCCTGCAACCGCTGCGGCTGTGGCAATTTTTGTTAAATCCTTAGTGGCGCATACCGATGCAACCTAACTTTCTCAGATCAGAAATAAGATCACAAAGGGGGACAATTTCAATGAATGATGAACAACGTTACCAACAAGGGCTAAAGGTTCGCACCGAAGTATTGGGTGAAAAACATGTCGGTCGTTCTTTAGAAAATTTGAATGACTTTAACCAAGATTTTCAAAACTTTATTAGCCGTTTTGCTTGGGGGGAGGTGTGGTCACGTGAAGGTTTACCACGTCATACCCGCAGTTTAGTCACCATTGCTATTCTGTTGGCATTGGGACGAGAAGATGAACTCAGAATGCATCTCCGTGCTTGCTTTAACAATGGTGTTACCAAGGACGAACTCAAAGAACTGATTTTACACAGCTCATTGTATGCAGGACTGCCAGCCGCAAATGCTGCAATGCACATGGCTGAAGATGTTTTTAAAGAACTCGGAATAGAAGTGCAACCTGTCGCTGCACAACAACAGGATTAAGGAGATAGGCATGTTAAGTCATACATTGGGTGCGTATCCGCAACGAAATACAGAAGATCACCCGCCAGCATATACACCTGGTTATAAAACCAGTGTATTACGCTCGCCAAAAAATGCATTGATCTCGATTAATGAAACATTAACTGAAGTAACTTCACCGCATTTTTCACCTGAAATTTTTGGTGCAAAAGACAATGATTTGATTTTGAACTATGCCAAAGAAGGGCTCCCTGTCGGTGAGCGAATTATTGTGCATGGTTATGTGCGTGACCAGTTTGGTCGCCCTGTGAAAAATGCCTTATTGGAAGTTTGGCAAGCCAACGCATCGGGTCGTTATCGCCATCCAAATGATAAATTTATTGGCGCAATGGATCCTAACTTTGGTGGCTGTGGTCGTACCTTAACCGATGAAAATGGTTTTTATATTTTTCGTACCATTAAACCGGGTCCATATCCGTGGCGTAACCGAATCAATGAATGGCGTCCCGCACATATCCATTTTTCATTAATAGCAGATGGTTGGGCACAACGTTTAATTTCACAGTTCTATTTTGAGGGCGATACCCTGATAGATACTTGTCCGATTTTAAAAACCATTCCATCTGAAGATCAGCGTCGTGCCTTGATCGCATTAGAAGATAAAAACAATTTCATTGAATCAGATAGTCGTTGTTACCGCTTTGATATTCATCTGCGTGGTCGTCGTGCGACTTATTTTGAAAATGATTTGACTTGAGGAACTCACACAATGAATGCATGGAATTTTCAGGAAATTAAGGAAACCCCATCACAAACAGGTGGTCCTTATGTGCATATTGGTTTATTGCCACAACAAGCCAATATTGAAGTGTTTGAACATAGCTTCGATAACCAGTTGGTGAAGGAACATACCCAAGGCCAACGCATCCGTATTGAAGGTCAAGTGTTTGATGGGCTGGGTTTACCATTACGAGATGTCTTATTGGAAATCTGGCAAGCCGATGCCAATGGGGTTTATCCAAGTCGGGCAGATACCCAAGGCAAAACAGCGGATGCGCATTTTCAGGGCTGGGGACGTACAGGCGCAAATTTTGAAACAGGTTTTTGGAGTTTTGACACCATTAAACCGGGTGCTGTGGCAGGGCGTAAAGGTACGACTCAAGCACCGCATATTGCAGTCGTGTTATTTGCCCGTGGGATAAACATTGGTTTGAATACCCGTATTTATTTTGACGATGAAGTTGAAGCCAATGCCAATGATGCGGTACTGAACAGCATTGAGTGGGCAGTCCGCCGCCAAACTCTGATTGCAAAACGCAGTGAAGAAGATGGTGAAATCGTGTATCGCTTTGATATTCGCATTCAAGGTGAAGACGAAACCGTATTTTTTGATATTTAACGCGCCTAAAAAATTTAGGATCAAATTAGATACTTGGAAACATTATCCGTAACCTTCGTAGGATCAACAAGATATTGTTATCTGCGATAAACAGGATAGTTAAAAGGATTGAACAGGTTTTGTGGTGAGGGGTAAGGCTCCGCAAGATGGTTTTCTTGCGAAGCTTCACTTCTCCTTTTTCCGAAAGAAAAGGAGGTCGAACCGAAGGTTTATCCTGTCATTAAATGGAAACTTGGTAAGACTCCAAAAAACCAAAACAAATCTATTAAGGAAGATGAAAAAATGAAACTACAAAAACTTGCAGCATTGACGCTTGCACTTAGCTCCATATTTACCTTTCAAATGACACAGGCGCAACCTGTTTCACAAAGCCCAGTTGAACTTGCAGAACTGGCAAAACTCCCAGTAAAAACCATTGTCCCGATTACAGCAAAAACCAAAGAGCAGGCCTTAGCACAAGCAAAAATCATTGCCAATAATCCAGATGCCGATTTGGCTGAATTCCGCATAGATCTCCTCAACTTTGCCAATGACACCAAACAAGTGATTGCATTGGGTCATGACCTTAAACAGATTCTGGGTTCTAAGCCCATGATTGCGACCATTCGTACTCATAATGAAGGGGGGCAGTTGACCATAAGTGATGCGGATTATGGCAAAACCTATCAAGCCTACTTACGCCAGCCCTTTATGGACATGCTGGATGTTGAAATGTTTCGAGATCAGCAAGTGGTAAAAAGCACTGTTCAATTGGCCCATCAACAAAAAGTATTGATTGTGATGTCCAATCATGATTTTAAACAAACACCTCCAGAAGCTGAGATCGTGCAACGTTTGCTTAAACAAGATCAGCTTGGTGCAGATATTCTTAAAATCGCAGTAATGCCACAAAGCAAACAAGATGTATTTACCTTAATGAATGCAACCTTAAAAGTCAGTCAACAATCTAAAAAACCATTGCTGACGATGTCGATGGGTAAACTCGGAACGGTTTCTCGCATTGCTACCGCCAATATGGGGGGCAGCTTTAGTTTTGGCATGATCGGTGAAGCTTCTGCGCCTGGCCAAATTGATGTGACCCAACTTAAACAGTTATTAAAAGTAGTTCAACCTACACCATAATTTAAAAGGATTTTTTAGACATGAAAATGATTTCGTTACGTTTAACCACATTGGCACTTGGCTTAGCGGTTTCTAGTTTAACAATGGCAGAAAGCTATGTAGTAGATCGCTATCAAGATGATACAGAAAAAGGCTCATTACGTTGGGCGATTGAACAAGCCAACAGCAAGCCGAGTGAAGCCAGTGAGATTTTGATTCAAGCAGTTGGGCAAGCACCGTATGTGATTAAGGTCAACAGTCCACTGCCAGAAATTAAAGCACCTGTAAAAATCATGGGTACACAATGGGCAAAAACAGGTGAGTTTATTGCGATTGATGGCTCAAATTATATTAAAGGTACAGGCGTAGAAGCTTGTCCGGGTGCGGTTGAAGGGCAGTTCGGAACCAATGTTCGTACCACAACTTTACCGGGTATTGTGTTACGTGACATCAACGGGGTGAGCATTCAAGGACTAGAGATTCGTCGTTTTTGTATTGGGATATTGATGAACCGTGCAAGCAATAACCTGATCCAAAATAACCGTATTATGCACAACTATGGCGGTGCAGGGGTGATGTTGACAGGGGATGATGGTAAAGGTAATCCGACTGCGACCACCACCAATAACAACAAAGTGTTAAATAACTATTTCCAAGACAATGGTGATGGACTTGAATTAACTCGTGGTGCGGCATTTAACTTGGTTGCCAATAACCACTTTATTTCAACCACTGCAAACCCAGAGCCATCACAAGGCATTGAAATTCTATGGGGCAATGACAATGCAGTGATTGGCAACAAGTTTGAAAACTATTCAGATGGCTTACAGATCAACTGGGGCAAACGCAATTATATTGCCTATAACGAACTGACCAATAATTCCAACGGCTTTAACCTCACGGGTGATGGCAATATTTTTGACAGCAATAAAGTCCATGGCAATCGTGTTGGGGTTGCCATTCGTTCAGAAAAAGATGCCAATGCGCGTATCACATTAACCAAAAACCAAATTTGGAATAATGGCAAAGACATCAAACGCTGTGAAGCGGGTGGGAGCTGTGTGCCCAATCAACGTTTAGGTGCAATCATTTTTGATATTCCGGGATTAGAACATGCGCACTTTGTCGGTTCACGGGGGCATGGCGTGAAAATTGACCCAGCAAACTTACAAAAGACCTGCCAGCAACCCAATGAACAAGGCTGTAATCCACAACCAAATCAAAATATTCAAGCACCTAAATTGACCTTAGCAAAAGGTCAAATTGCGGTAGAGGTAAAAGGACAACCGAACCAACGTTACCAAGTTGAATTTTTTGGAAACTCACAAGCAAGCGCACATGAAGCCGAGTTTTATTTAGGCTCAAACACTGTTGCAACCAATGCTCAAGGCACAGCAACCGTTACTTGGAAACCGACAGTGAAAGTTGCATCGATCACCGCCAGTATCACAGATCGTTTAGGTGCAACATCTGAACTTAGCTCAGCGCTAAAACTTAAATAAAAGTAAGGATGCTTAATATGAGTACAAATTCTTTATCTCTTAAACTCAGTTGCTTGGTAGTTGCAGTTTGTACGGCTCAGAGCAGTTTTGCTGAGCAAGGCTGGTCACAAGATCGCCAATGGTTATTGGGCGATTGGAATGGACAACGCCAACAACTGGAAAAAGATGGTTATAAATTTACCGCTTCGATCATGAGTCAAGCTGCGACCAATTTAGATGGTGGCTATAACGATGACAACAGCTTTGAAAACGCAGCACAACTGGCTTTAGGCGTAAACTTTGATTTAAATAAAATTGCAGGCTGGAAAGACACCACCGCCAATATTTTAATTACCAAACGTGACGGTAACGCTTTAACTTTGGAGCGTATCAAAGACCCTCGTTCTAGCGCTTTAGGCAATTCACAAGAAATTTATGGACGCGGCAAAATTTGGCGTTTAACCCAAGCATGGGTAAAAAAAGGTTTTGCTGACAATACCGTTCAATTCAAGGTTGGACGTATGGGCATGTCAGATGACTTTAATGGTTCACAATGTGAGTTCCAAAACTTATTACTTTGTGGTGGGCAACTTGGCAAATCCATTGGCTCAATTTGGTACAACTCACCCGTAGGCTTATGGGGAACCAATGTCAAATACCAATTCGCACCTGAGTGGACATTGGGTGTTGGTGTTTATGAGGTGAATCCTGACAATATTAAAACTGGCAAAAATGATGGTTTTAACTTGGATATGAATAATGTCAAAGGTGCCATTATTCCAGTAGAACTGGCATGGAGACCAAAACTAGCAGCATTTGATGGTTTAGCAGGCGAGTATAAAGTTGGTGCACTTTACTCGACCGCTGAAGCCAATGATATCGCGATCGCTGGAAAGGTACATGATAGCAAACATAGTTTTTGGATTAATGCACAACAACAACTCAGCCAAAAAGGGCAGGATCCAAAACGTGGTTTGTTCCTAAGCTTTAACGCCGTTGTTAATGATAAAGCCACCACCGCAGTACAAAGTACGCAACAACTTGCACTTTGGTATAAAGGGCCTTTTGACAGTCGTCCAAATGATTCAATCGGATTTGGTGTAGCAAACTATATAGTCAATGATCGTTATAAAAATCGCCAAATTGAAACCAATAGTAGCCGTGGCTATGACCAATACGACATGTTTGCGGCAGATTATGTGCCCGTTCAACGTGATGAACTCAATGTTGAATTGAACTACACCTACCAATGGTCACCTGCGGTCATGTTACGACCGAACCTACAATATATCCATCAGCCTGCGGGTGTAAAAGAAGTGGATGATGCATGGGTTGCAGGTTTGAGCATGCGTGTGAATTTCTAATCTAGGAGTATGACCTATGACTAAGTCTACAAGCTCTCATACCGTATTAAAAATATGGTGTTTTATATTAGGTTTGGCTTTGCTACTGACAGGGCTATTCTTTACCGTTGGCGGAGCAAAATTAGTGACACTCGGAGGATCATGGTATTTCGTGATTTCTGGTGTGTTGACGCTTGCATCAGCCATTTTTATTTTTAAGAAAAAAACACTGGGAGTCTGGCTATTTAGCTTAGTTTTTGTGGGAACCATCATTTGGTCATTGCTAGATGCGGGTTGGGAGTTTTGGCCTTTATTTTCGAGACTAATGTTTCCAGCAGGTCTCTTTGCTGCATTGATGTTTAGCCTACCCGCAATTCGTCGCTACCAGTTTCAACCGAGTGCAAGCTTACCTGCGTATGGCTTAGGAGTAGTTACGGTTCTTGGTATGTTGATTGGACTTTATCAAATGTTCCAACCGCATCCAACGGTGGCGGCATCAGGTCAAGAATTGCCATTGGTTCCTGTTAAAACTGATATGAAACAAAGCAATTGGCAACACTATGGTCAGGATGCTGGGGGCAGTCGTTTTGCCGCACTCGACCAAATCACCCGCGACAATGTTCATCAATTAAAAGAAGCGTGGCGTTTTCGTACTGGTGATTTTACCACTGGCTCAGGTAATGGGGCAGAAGATCAAATGACCCCGTTACAGGTGGGTAATAAGATTTTCTTATGTACGCCACATAACAATATTTTTGCTTTAGATGCAGATTCGGGTAAACAACTGTGGAAAGCAGAGGTCAACTCGAAATCAGATGCATGGGAACGATGTCGTGGGGTTGCCTACTTCGATTCAACTCAACCTTTAAGTCAACCGACTTTGGCGGGTGCAACACCTGTCCAAGCTGTGGCAAACAATACCGCTTGCTTACGCCGTGTTTATACCAACACACCTGATGGACGCTTAATTGCGGTCAATGCAGACACAGGTGAACGTTGTAAAGATTTTGGTGTTGATGGGACGGTTGATTTACTTAAAGGTTTGGGTGAAGGAACCACCGCGCCACGTTTTGAAGTGACCTCCGCTCCGACTATTGCGGGCACAGTGATTGTGGTTGGTAGTCGTATTGCAGATAACCTTGCCGCAGATATGCCAGGTGGTGTGATTCGTGCTTATGATGTGATCACAGGTCAATTGCGCTGGGCATTTGATCCACGTAATCCTGATCCAAACTATGTGTTAAAAGAAGGTGAAACCTATAAACGCAGTTCAGCAAACTCTTGGGCTGCAATGTCATATGACCCTAAGATGAACACGGTATTTTTACCAATGGGGAGCTCTTCAGTGGATGTTTGGGGGGGCAATCGTCAACCTTTGGATCATAAATACAATTCATCTGTATTGGCTTTAGATGCAACCACAGGTAAAGAAAAGTGGGTTTATCAAACCGTTCATAATGACTTATGGGATTTTGATTTACCAATGCAACCAAGTTTGGTTGATTTCCCTGCGAAAAATGGGACTAATCAACCAGCCGTGGTGATTGGAACCAAATCTGGACAATTCTTTGTATTGGATCGCTTAACAGGTAAACCTTTAACCAAAGTGATCGAACAGTCAGTGAAGGCTGCCGATATTCCCGGTGAACAATATAGCCCGACGCAACCACGTTCAGTTGAAATGCCACAAATTGGTAATCAAACTTTGACTGAATCGGATATGTGGGGGGCTACACCATTTGACCAACTAATGTGCCGTATTGGATTTAAAACCATGCGTTATGAAGGCTTATATACAGCACCAGGTAAAGACAAATCTTTAAGCTTCCCAGGCTCTTTAGGTGGCATGAACTGGGGCAGTATCGCCTTTGATCCAAGTCATCAATACATGTTCGTCAACGACATGCGTTTAGGTTTATGGATTCAGTTGATTGAGCAGACACCTGAAGATTTAGCAATTCAGGCAAGTGGTGGCGAGAAAGTCAATACAGGCATGGGCGCTGTACCAATGAAAGGTACGCCGTATAAAGTCAATAAAGATCGTTTTTGGTCTAAGTTAAATATTCCATGTCAAAAACCACCATACGGTACTATGACCGCCATCGATATGAAAACGCGCCAGATTGCTTGGCAAGTTCCAATGGGAACGGTTGAAGATACTGGACCAATGGGCATAAAAATGGGCTTAAAGGTACCAATTGGTATGCCAACGATTGGGGGCCCAATGGCAACACAAGGTGGCTTAGTGTTCTTTGCCGCAACGCAAGATTACTACTTACGCGCGCTGGATTCATCGTCAGGTCAAGAGTTGTGGAAATCACGCTTACCAGTCGGTAGCCAAGGAACACCTATTAGCTATGTTTCACCAAAAACAGGCACACAATATGTGATGATCACTGCCGGCGGTGCTCGGCAATCTCCTGATCATGGTGACTATGTGATTGCTTATAGTTTGAAATAAGCTGCAGTAAAACGTTAAAAAACAAAACTGCAATCGTTTAACGGTTGCAGTTTTTTATGGGTTTAAAATTTAAAGAGCTTAGACATACATTTGTATACTCATCGAAATAATAATAATTTTTGACTTAAGCATCGTTGGAAGCAACAGACACCGAGTTTAGCAATTTCCTCTGTCGATAAAGTAAATAGAGTTATCTACACAACATCATCAAAAAGCTCGATATCTGAGTGAATTAAACCGAGAATACAACTTCAATATTTGATTTTCACGAATTTCGAATAACGCTTATTTTTTAAATAAATTCTGATTTTCTTGTAAAAAAAATTTAATATACACTATAAAGAAAACTTTGATCACTCAATAGGCTTTGTTGCGCAATCCTATCTCTAAAGGCTGATTCCACACTATAATTTTCAAATGAATAAGCCTCGCCCTAATATTTACAGTACTCTTAATTGGTCTTCATACAACCAAGCTCTCATTAATCGTGGCAATATTGCCATTTGGTTTGATCCCAATACTCAGTGGTATGAACAACCGCAAGGCAAACAAGGTCGAAATCAAACCTATTCAGATATAGCGATCTAATGTTGTTTAATGATGAAATCCTTATTCCGTCTGTCTTTAGGTATGGTCACGGCTTTGTTCAAAGTCTCATTCTTCTTTGCTGATGAGATTGCTCAACAACATTGAAAAAATTTCTGTATGACAAAGCCAAAGAACTGCAACTTCTATACTTTATTCTTGAAAAAATAGTTTCTAGTATTTCAAACAGCGTTTATTTCTGTATTTAAGTCTTATTTTTAATATGAATGAGATTTTTTTCATTAAAAAAGAGCATTTGATCATTAAATGCTCATAAAAAATAAGTGAATACCAAGCTTATTTTTAAAATAAGTAATCATTAGAAGCATAAATTTATAAGGAATTCGAGAAAATTATAATAATGTATAGCGATTTAATTAGTCTTTTTTATCTGTGATAATTAATTTTAATGAAGGATTTTTATTAAAATTCAGCAATATTTAACTTAAAATAAATGGAAAGTATGAGTGAATTTTATTAATAAATTTTGATTTTTAATTTAAATGTATCTTGGGTGATTTGGCTTAATCATATGTTTTGAGTGTTATTGAGGTGGGTGATATTGTTATATTTGGTTTAAGGATAAATTTTAGAATATCTGTGTTTGTCTTTTTATATAATAAAAATAGCATTTTTAATTGTGAAAAATTATTTGATTTATATTGTTTTGTTTTTATAAATTATTTAAAGTAAATAAATGAAATAATCATGATTCTTAATTTTTATTTGCGTGATAAGTAATTGAAATAAGAGATATTGTTATATTTATTTATTTTTGCTAGGATGTTTTTTTATTTTAAACTGTTCTTTATTTATAAGTGTAAGGTGAAGATTAAAATAAATTGAAAGTGGTTTTGTAGGGGGTATTATTTTTTGTGGCTATCGATTTTAAGCGTGATATGCACGACATAATAAAACCGTCTTATCATTTTTTTAAAAAGTTGAAGAGGTTTATTGAATGAAGAAGTTAACATTGCCAGCATTAGGCACTCTAGCTTTAAGTTTAGCATGTTCAAGTGTTTTTGCAGCAGACGGAACAATTACAATTAACGGTATGATAACTGATGAAACTTGTACATTAACGGGCTCTGGATCTGGAGTAAACGGCAGTCAAAATTTAGTTTTGACCTTAGACACTGTACTTAAGTCAACCTTTACTGCGACCAATATGACTGCAGCGAGAAAAAACTTTAGCCTACAGTTAAAAAATGCTGCAGGCACAGGTAATTGCGACGCATCAACAAATAAAGCACTAAAAGGTTTATACCTGAGTCCAATTTCTACAGCTGACTTAGACACCACTGATAAAACTTTATTAGTGAATAAAGCAACAGAAGGTGGTGCTTCTATAGCAAATCCAGTTTATATCCAAATTTTAACAGATGCAGATATTGCTGTTAATCTTTCTGAGCCTTGGGGTGTCCAAGCTAAAAGTGCAATTACAGGGCTTGCAGCGGATGGTAGTGGTACCGCCACCATGCTTTACAAAGCACAGTATGCGAGCAAGACAGGAACTGTAAGTGGACAAAACGTGACTGCAGTTGTCAACTATACGTTGCAATACAATTAATTTTTGAATCTGTTTGCTAGAGGGGGAAATAATGCGTTACCTAAAAATTGCTGGATTCATTTACTTGATGATGTCATTTGCTTATGCCGGTGTCTCAATAGATGGTACTCGCATCATTTTCCCAGCTGAATCCAAAAGTGTAAATGTCCAGCTCCGAAATGCTTTTGACACTCCATCACTTGTACAAGTGTGGATAGATACAGGGGATTCAGAAAAGATTCCCAAGGCAAGTGAAGTTCCTTTTATTCTAAATCCGCCATTGACTCGAGTTGAAGCACGAAAAGGTCAGATTATTCGAGTTATTCCTTTGGATATTAAAAAATTACCGCAGGATCGTGAATCTATTTTTTGGTTCAATATGATGGATATTCCACCAGATGATCCAGCACTGAAAGATAAAAACTATTTATCTTTTACAGTAAGAACGCGGATAAAACTATTTTACCGACCTAGTGAGTTAGCCATGACAGCATTTTTGGCACAGCAAAGCGTGCAGTTTAAATATGATCAAGGTGCTCAAAACGTAAGTATGAATAATCCAACACCTTATTATCTGACCGTGGTTCAAATTGAAAGTGGTAAAAACCAGGCATTTAGCTCAGCAGACCAAGCCATTATGTTGGCACCTTTTACTCATGTAATTCTGAAAGATTTTAAACTGGATACCTCAACTAAAAAAATCGTTTACGAGGTGCTTAATGATTTAGGTACATTACAAACATACGAAACAACAATCCAATAAATTTATTATTAAGACATTTTTTAATAATTTCACTAAGAATTTGAAAAATAGCTTTGAAGTTCTGTTGCCTTTTTTATAGGGCGCTAGCAATAAAACAGTAATGATGAGCAGGTTATTACTATGCTGAATTTTAAAAAGTCTGAACTTTTTTTAATGTTGATGTCAACTGTTACTGTTCAGACTTCAGCGGAAGACGTGCAATTTTCTCATGCTGATACAAATACAGATGGTCATTTAATTACCCAAGATAATAGTCAGCTTATTGCTCAGAACTATAATGAATTAACGGCTAGTAATAATGACTTTACTACGTTTAATGCAGCCTCATTGTTTGGTGAGCAAACCAATGTAGATTTAAGTGGTTTCACCTCTCGAAACTTTGTAGCGCCTGGTCAGTATTTGGTTCATTTGTCAGTAAATGGTGAATCTTTGGACACTGTAAATGTGCATTTTGATCACTTGGATGGACAGAAATCGGCAGTATTATGTTTATCACCAGACTTGCTTGATCGTTTGGATTTAAAAGATAACTTCCGTGCAACGTTGCCGAATAAACCCTGTTTGACCATGAAAACATTGGATGCCGATGCCTACAAAGATTTTAATCTTGCAGAATTAAAACTGGCTTTATCTATTCCTCAGGCTTTACGTGAGGAACGTCCAGAAGGTTATATCAATCCTAAATTATTTAATAATGGTGTTAACTCTGGTTTTATTGGCTATGCGTTTAACTACAATCGTGATGAAGATCAAGAAAGTAAATATTTAGGCTTAAATGGCGGTTTAAATTTAGCGGGTTGGTTTTATCGTCACTCAGGTGCTTTTGAGTCAAAAAACTCAGGTTTGGGCCAATACCATTCAGATCAAAATATTCTCTACCGCGATATTACTCCAATAAACTCACGTTTGAGTGTGGGGCAATTTAATACCATGACGTATCGTCTGGATAACTTGCCGATCGTCGGTGCTCAAATCAGCTCTGAACAAGACATGTTGCCATGGGCTTATCGTCAGTATGCACCTGTGATTGAAAACTTCGCCTACACCAATGCGGTGGTGAGGATATTTCAAAATGCACAGAAAATTTATGAGCGTACAGTCCCACGTGGCGCATTTAAAATTAATGATCTCAATGCTGCAAACGGTGATTTAACTGTTGAAATCACCGAAACAGGAGGAGAAAAGAGGACATTTATTGTGTCTCTGCAAAGTAATCAAGACTTAGTTCGCCAAGGACGTTATAACTACAGCGTTGCGGGTGGTCGTTATCGTACTCGAACAGAAATCACCGATGATAAATTATTCCAAGGTAGTTTTAATTATGGTTTGACTAATAGTTTGACCCTCGGTGCTGGTTTAAATATCAGCAATGGCTATGCCAGCGGCTTGGGGATGTTGGCATTAAATATCCCTATTGGTGGTGTGACTACGATCATTGAGCATACAAACTCAGAGCTATTTGGTAAAAGTTACCAAGGGACGAAATATGCCTTAAATTATCGTTATGCATGGATTCCTCAAAGTTTCTATTTATATGCAGATTATGCCAAATATAATCGTGATTACATGAGTATTTCTTCACACCTCTATCAGCGTAATCGAACTATACTAACTGAAAGTGAATATGATAACTTTTTATATAACTATAATTTAAAAGAAAATATAGGCATCAGTATTTCTAAATCCTTAGCGGATACTCGGTGGGGAAATATAAACCTGAGTGCGCGTAGAAACACCTATTGGGATGATAACCAGGATTATTACCAATATAACCTAAGTTATGGTAATAATTGGAAAAAAGCCAGCTACAATATTGGCTTAAGCCGTACCGATTACACTAATCGTGAGCATGAACGCAGCACCACCGCTTTTTTTTCTATCTCGATTCCACTGGAATGGCGTAAACAGAAGATGTATGCAAGTTCTAGTGTACAGCGTAACGAAAATGATCAAGTCACTTCAAATGCAAGTTTGTCTGGTATAGCAGGTGCCAATAATGAGATTACATTTGGTTTAGGTGTTTCCGATGCACAGAACAATACCCGTTATAATGGCAATATTAGTTACCTCTTGCCTATGATGAATGTTGGGTCAACGATCTCGTCTGATTCACATAGCATACAGTACTCATTGTCAACACTGGGTGCAGTGGTTGGACATCGTTATGGCTTAACCCCTGTTAACAGCTTGCCAGAAACATACACCATCATCCATGCTAAAAATGGCAAGGGTGCCAATGTGGAAAATGCATGGGGCGTAAAAGTCGATCGCTTTGGTAACGCTATCTATCCATTTAACTCCGCCTATAGCAAAAATACCATTACTTTGGATCCGAAGAATTTACCTACAAACGTGACATTGGAATCCAATCAGAGCGATGTAATTCCGCGTAAATACAGTTCGCAGTTGGTTGAATTTAAAGCCAATAAATCCAGTAATTTACTATTGCGTATCCATTCAACGCAGCGGCAAGATTTGCCAATGGGCAGTCAGTTTAAAGATAGCGAGAATAATACAATTGGAATTCTTGGGGCAGGCAATCAAGTGATTGTTAACAAAGAACAGCCATTAATGAATACCAGTCGTGTGATCTGGGGTAGCAGTGAAAATGAAAGCTGTCAGATTGCACCGATTTCTAAACAGCAACTCGAACAAAAAACCACAGTGAACTTCAATATTGTTGATGTGGAGTGTAAATAAATTATGAATAAGCTTTTTTGGTTCTCTGTTCCATTATTATTTGCATTATCACAATCTGTACTTGCGACTATTGCGAACTGTAACACATCTAGTTCAGTGACTTTTAATCGAGTGATTGGGACAATTAGTAATTTTCCTTATGATCAGGCCATTAATAGTTTAGATTCGGAAGCTATGTTACTGAGTTGCACTCCATCTGTGGCGGTACGTTCTACATTTGCTGCTATAACAGGCAGGACAGATTTGGTGGGCAACAGTCCTTTTTCAGTTGGACCCGATATTAAAATTATAGGTTCAATTACAGATCCTACAGCTTTAGCAGCAGCCAAGATTTGGTTAATGAATAATTTAAAAATTTCTTTTAATTTGCATGATGGTAATCATAGCCCTCCAATGATGCAAAATATATTATCTATGAATACTGATTATAATATTTTACCCAATACTGGTTTAGGTACACCTGTGACAATTGCAGGTGAATCTTATTTTAGAGGATCAACAAATGCTGGAACAGCGATTGCTGCTGTAAGATCCTCAATATTCAATTTTAAATTACTTTCGACTTATAAACCTTCTGCTGCAGTGATTGATGCTTTGAATAATGCTATAGTTCAAATTCATTTGGGTACAATCAGCTATAAGTTTGATGATTATAATGGATCAACAATCAAGCCAAGTGGGGTCCCTAAAACAGGAACAACAGAAGTATATGTAAACCTAAGGATGAGCTTTACACTCCCGACTTGTACAATGTCGAATCAAATCGTAAATTTAGCGACTGTACCCACCAGCATATTAAGCAGTAATCAAACTGCCAATGAAAAGAATTTTAATGTCAGCATAAACTGTACGACTACAATGCCTAATAAAATATTATTGGCAATGATTACAGATAGCTATACACCAAATAATATAAATAATAAGGGTATTTTAAAAAACCATCCTGCTTTAGCAAACCGCAGTAATGTGGATGTGCAATTACGAGATGCGACTGACACACCAATGGCGATTGGTAGCCAAAGTTCTTTTTACATAGTACCCACAGGCTCTACTTCGACCACTTTTACCAAAGCGCTAAAAGCGAGATATTTCCGTTCAGCAAGCATAGCGACACCAGGTCTAGTACAAGCCCAAGCGACAGTATTTATAGATTACAAATAATTTAAACTTATGTAATAAAAAAGTATTGGGCTTAATATTGAAAATCATATTTCAATATTAGGTTTTGATATTCCAGAGGAAAATTAATTTAAAACTGATTTATTTAAAATATTATATATATTTAGATTGCTTGCCATTTTAAAAGCTAAATCTATTAAACAAGTTTTGTTGGGTGCATTGCATTTCTTTAATTAACCAATCTCTAAAAACAATTTTTCGATGATCTTCTTCAATCGGTGTGGAGGAGAGTAGGTAGTATGCTGAATCATCTAAATCTAGATATTTTTCGACTTGAATAAAATCATGTTCCAGTTCATGTTCAACCATAAAACCCGATACGATAGTTTGCCCCAAGCCAGATAAACAGGCTTCGATACATAAGTAGAAATGGTCCAGCTCAATCGTATTAAGCTTTGAAATTTCAGGATTTGCTTTGAATAAATAGTTTTTAAATTTTGGTCTTGAGGTACTTAAGATTAAATTAGAGGCGTTCTGTTGGTTGGAATTTACTAAAAACATAAATTCATCTGCAATTTTCTCGCTAAAAAGATGATTTGCCCATACAAAATCATTTCTTCGTATGGCAAGGTCTATATTTTGATTTTGAAAATCTAAGTGACCACCACCAGTTAAAAGTGTGATGCCAAAACCAAGGTCTAACTCATTAAATTTCATCATTCTTGGAATTAACCATTTCATTGAAATCGTTGCCTCACAAGACACTGTTAAGTTGTTGTTTTTATATTTTTGTTGGCGAATACCGATAATACAATTGTCGAGTTGATTAAATACATTTTGACAGCAATCTAACAAAACCTTGCCTTCAGCGGTAAGAATCAAAGACTTATTTTTTCTTTCAAATAAAGTAATATTTAACAACTCTTCTAAATTTTTAATTTGTCGACTTACAGCACTTTGTGTCACATACAATCGTTCAGCAGCGATCGTGACACTTCCTTCGATAGCAACATAATAAAAAAACTTTAGTGAATTAAGTGATAACCTCTCTATCATACTAAAAACCCTGGTAAACCATATTGAATTGAAGGTTGTAAATAGATATTAATTCTTTATTACATAAACTAATTCATATTATTACTTTGTGTGATAATTATCAATATGTTTGCGTGTTAAGAAAGTAAAATAAAATTAACTCAATTTTGGCTATAACATACACATTTTCCATACATGTTATATAAAAATAGTGCAGGTAAATATTTTAATTGAACTTCAGCTTGATCAATAAAATAGATATCTTGATTTTTTTTGTCTATAATAGTGAGAAAATTATTCTGTCGGTCTAAAGTAGTTCCACTTATTGTTTTTAATGTATTATCAAAATTCTTGTTGAAAAACCTAATATTGAAAAAGACTTCTGTTCCGGCTTTGATTTGCAACTTTGATATGTTTTTTAATAAACCGCAGTGTTTGCAGGTCCATTTTCTTGTTTTAAATGATATTTCTGGTTTAAACATTTGGTTCCTTTTTTAGTATATTGTGCTTGATTTGAAATGAGAAAAATAAATTTTCATTATTTTTTTTTGGAATGTTCTATAACATTATTAAAGTCATAAGAATGAATATATTTTTCCAAGTATTGTTGAGTTTTATGTAATTCCTCAATGAGCCAATTTTTAAATACAATTTTTCGATAATCTTCTTCAAATGGAGAGGAAGATAGAAGATAATAAGATGAATTATCATAAAAAGGTGCAATAATAGGTTGAAGTTTATTATGCTTTAATTCATTTTCGATCATAAAGCCGGAAGCAAAAGTTACTCCTAAACCAGATAAGCATGCTTCGATACATAAATAAAAATGGTCAAGTTCTTTATATTTGAGATGATTTATTCTATCTTTAATTTGATTCATTTTTAGCAAACTTCCCCAAAACTTTGGTCTTGATGAAGAAATTAATAAATTATCTCCAATATGATTAGGATTTTGAATAAAGAACATTATTTCATTGACCAATTTAATGCTATAAATATGTTCTTTCCAATGAAAATCATCTCGACAAATTGTGATATCAGTAGTATTTAAATCGTATAATTTGTTATTGGTTATAATTTTGATTTTAAATGATTTATCTAGATTATTGAAGCTTTTTAAACGAGGGATTAGCCACTTCATACACAGCGTGGATTCACATGAAATAACCAGATCATTTAATTCTGTATCTCTATTGTTTAGTTTGATGAGGCATTTATCTATTTCATGAAAAATATTTTGGCAACAGTTAAGTAATAATAAACCTTCATTGGTGATTTCAATCTTTTTCCCTTTGCGTATAAAAAGCACCGTATTTAAATTATCTTCTAAATTCTTAATTTGACGACTGACTGCACCATGAGTAACATTCAACTTTTTTGAAGCAATTGTTAAACTTTCGTAAATTGCTGCATAATAAAAAAACTTAAAAGAATTTAAGGAAATTCTTTTTTTTAGCATAAAAGTTTCTCATATTTAAATTAAATAAGCTTGATTGTGATCACTAAGACCGATCTTAAATAATATATAGTGAAGATATACTTAGCAATAAAAATAATTTGATAATTAATCATGTGTAGTTGTGATAAAAAGTAATGGATAATTTTTTGATAAATCTAATCCAAAACATTTACTAAAATTATAATTTTTTTAAGAAATTTTAAATTTTATATTATGCGAATAAATTTTTCATATTTTTTGAATTGTAAGTGAGGTTTTTAGTAAATCTTTCATTTTAACATGAATTATTTAAATGGTTGTGGAAGTGTGAAATGTAATCTAAATATTGTAAAAATTTTTTTATTTTTTAAATTGTTTTTGGGGTTTCTTAAATTTTATAATTTATTTTTATTGATTAATGTGATTCAAAAGTAGTTTGAAATATTGATGGTTTTTGTGATGGGGTGAAGTAATTTATTTATTTGAATGATCTTACTATTTTTTTTATTTTAATGTGGTTGAATTTTATTCTTGATGATTTATGAAATTAAAATTGATTCATCGTAACTATTTATTTTTATAAATGATTAAATTAGAAAGATGTATTGAAGTTAACATAAATCATAAATTTTTATGACGGTCTTGCGATGAAAATTAGATTTTTTATTGTGATTATTAATGGCGGAATACGTTACTTTCAACATGACATTACTCAATGTAGCTTATAGGCTAAGTGTTGATAATGAGGATCAAGTTATTGATTTAAATCCGCACTGTACAACGAGTTTAGCGACTGATATTGAAAAATTAACAGCTATATCATTCAATATTTAATTGCTTGATTGTGATGCTTTACATATATCTAGCGGTATTTCTTTTGCATTCATTGGTTGAATAGTAAGTACAAACAGTAAATGCTTGGCAGTAAATGGTGATGTTGGTAATGCATCTGCTACAACAAATGCGGGTATAGAAATCTCAGATCCTGATTCTTAAATTTTAACTGTTGAGGGTAGTAATTATTCTACTGAAAAGTACTCAATGAGGGTACAAATACATGACAAAGCCTTATAACAATAGGTGTTTCTACAGTCTGTAAAGCTAATGATGATGTAACTTTGAGATCAGTGATAACTCAAGATAAATTAAAATTTTAATTCGGATTTATCATAAAAATGTGTTGATTTCATATGAGTAAATAATTATCTGTGTAGTGGGTATGTTTTGGTCAATGAATAGCTATGCAGACAATTATGTATTTGTCTGCATAGCCCATTTTAATAGCAGCTTTGTGATTCCAAGTTGTGTATTTGCTTAGCCAGTAAATTTCAAACATATAGCCTGTTTAGATGCAAATGCACGTTTGCAATTGAATATTTCAAACAGCATTTCAATAAATATTATGATTGTAAGCTTAGTTTAACATTGACCTATCGTTGCAACAGATAATCAACCTACAGCTCGAACTTTTCGAGCAAGGAGCTTTCTACGGATTAATCTTGATTAGGAGTCTAGAATGAAATTGATAACTAAGGCGTTGGTTAAAGTTGCATCTGTTGGGGGATTAATGTGTTTAGTTATAGCTAGACAAAGCAGTACTACTTTAGGGATATAAAATATTAGCTTAAACCGCTGTAAATTAAGCGTAATACAAACGATTTTTTTGCTGAACATGTATATGATGCAACAGGGGAATGAGTATAATTGTTGTAGCTAAAAGAAATGTCCCAAATAGACTATAAAATAAGATACGGAATTGCTTGACCTTACAATTATGGAAACTTTTATCATGGCGTTACCATTTAATGTAGGAGTCTAGCATGGAATTTTATATCGCAAATATGATCTGTGGTGCTTGCGCGCGTCGTATCACTAAAGCAATTCAGTCTTTAGATACTAAGGCGGAAGTTATCGCAGATCCACCTAGTCGCAGTCTCAAAGTGAAAACCAGTGTTACTGAAGATGATTTAAGAGACAACTTAACCGCAGTGGGTTATCCCCCACGCTAAAGGCTATATGATAAAAAAGCGACCAAATGGGTCGCTTTTTTATTTGAGTAGTCATTGTTAAAGCTAAGCATTCAATCTTTTTTTACTTTTTGTTGAGCAAGGGGTGAAAAAGATAAAGAATCATTTTGATGATAGGTTTCTTCTAATGCAATTTTTTGCTGTTGCAATCCATCGAGAATAGGACAATTCGGTCGTTCATCACCAGCACAACAATTAATCAAATCTTGTAAAGTGTTGGTCATTTTCTGTAGTTCTTGAATCCGAATTTCTAACTTCTCGATATGTGAGAGTGCCATTTGTTTGACATCTGCGCTTTGTCGATTCTTATTGTTCCATAAATCCAGCAGATCTGCGATTTCTGCAACTGAAAATCCAAGCGATCTTGAACTTCGAATGAATTTTAAGCGTTCAGCATCCTGAGTTGTATATGAGCGGTAACCTGCATTACTTCGACCCACTATAGGAATAAGACCAATTTGTTCATAATATCGAATCATTTTGGCTGATATCCCCACACTTTGAGACAGTTTTCCAATATTCATTAAGATTTCTCTCTACAAGCTCCTACTCGAAAGTAGAAGCGGGTTGAAAGCGACGTAAACGTAAGGCATTCGCCAAAACAAATACACTGGATAAGGCCATTGCGCCTGCTGCAAATATCGGAGAAAGCAGAATGCCATAAGCAGGGTACAATAATCCAGCAGCCACTGGAATCAGCAGGGTATTGTAAGCAAACGCCCAGAACAAATTCTGCTGAATATTGCCGATGGTTGCTTTTGATAAGGCAATTGCGTTAGCGACACCTTGCAAATTACCTGACATCAGCACAACATCCGCCGACTCAATTGCAACATCCGTACCTGTACCAATGGCCAGCCCCACATCTGCTTCAGCCAAAGCAGGAGCATCATTGATACCATCACCGACAAATGCAATATTGCCATATTTTGCTTTCAATGTTTGAACTGCTTTTACTTTGCCTTGAGGGAGTACTTCGGCAATGACTTCATCAATACCTAATTGCTGAGCAATAGCTTGTGCTGTACGCGCATTATCTCCCGTAACCATTGCCACTTTTAGACCGAGTTGATGCAACGCTTTAATCGCAGATGGTGTTGTAGATTTAATAGGGTCTGCAACAGCAATAATTGCTGCGAGTTTGCCTTGAATTGCAACATATAATGGTGATTTACCTTCGTCACCCAAACGTTGAGCTGCATTGGTAAAGGGTAAGATATCAATATTGAGTTGCAACATATAGCGGTCTGCACCAATATGAATATCTTCATTTTCATTGATCTGAGCATAAACCCCCATACCAGTTACGGAATCAAATTGTTCTACTTTTGGCAAAGTGAGGTTTTCTTTGATTGCTGCATCTACGATGGCTTTCGCAATTGGGTGCTCTGAAAGAGATTCAACAGCTGCAACTCGACTCAATACGTAATCACGTTCAAATGATTCAGTAACTTCAAAATCAGTGAGTACAGGATGACCTTCTGTCAATGTTCCTGTTTTGTCTACCGCAACGATTTTGGCATTTTTGAGTAACTGTAATGCTTCACCTTTACGGAACAATACCCCTAACTCTGCACCACGACCTGTTCCGACCATAATCGAGGTTGGCGTTGCTAGACCCATGGCACAAGGACAAGCAATAATAAGGACAGCTACCGCGTTCACTAAAGCGAAGGTTAAAGCAGGAGAAGGACCGAAAATCAACCAGATCAAGAATGTCAGTACAGCAGCCACCATTACTGCTGGGACAAACCATAAGGTGATTTTATCAACCACAGCTTGAATTGGCATTTTGGAGCCTTGCGCTTGCTCAACTAAACGAATAATTTGTGCGAGCATGGTTTCGCCACCGACCGCAACTGCGGTAAAGCTTAAAGTCCCATTTTGATTTATAGTACCACCGACTACATCACTGTCGATGTTCTTCTCAACAGGTATAGGCTCACCAGTAATCATAGATTCATCAACAAAGCTTCTGCCTTCAATGACTCGTCCATCAACGGGAACACGCTCACCTGGTTTTACAATGATAAAGTCACCAGCAACAACTTCATCAATTGGTATGTCGATGATTTGGTTGTGACGAGAAACGTGAGCAACTTTGGCTTGTAGGCTGACTAAACGCTGAATGGCTTCTGACGTTCGACCTTTGGCTTTGGCTTCAAGAAAACGACCTAATAGGATCAAAGCCACAATCACAGCAGCAGCTTCATAATAAACGTTCACTGTACCAGCAGGTAAGACGTTTGGTATAAATGTTGCGACAATTGAAAATAAATAAGCAGCCAATGTTCCAACTGCAACCAAAGAGTTCATATCTGGTGCTAAACGTAATAAAGCAGGTAAACCATGTATATAAAATCTTCGTCCAGGAATTACTAGAACCAATGTGGTGAGAATAAATTGTAAATACCAACTATTTTGTACACCAATCGTCTGAGCAATTAGATGATGCATGCCCGGAATAAGATGCGAACCCATTTCTAATATAAAAACAGGTAAGGCAAAGATAGTAGCAAGTGTCAGATCACGCTTTAATTCAGCGCGTTCTTGATCTTTTTTTTCTAAGTGTTCTGCTTGATTTGGAATAGCCGTTTGAATTTCTTTCGCATCATAACCTGCCTTATCCACGGCTGAGATTAATGCTGCTACATTGGTTGTTCCGAAAATGGTGGCACGTTCAGTGGCAAGATTGACATTGGCCTCTTTTACGCCGGGTACATTTTTAAGAGCTTTCTCAACCCGGCTGACACATGAGGCGCAGGTCATGCCATCAATTGACAACTCTGTGGTTACATCAGCCACTTCATATCCAGCATGTTCAACGGCTTTGATCAAGGCATCACGGTCGATAGGAGTATTGGAGGTGATATCGGCACGTTCAGTGGCTAGATTAACCGATGCATTGGTTACACCATTGACTTTTTTAAGTGCTGTTTCTATTCGACTTACACAACTAGCACAGCTCATTCCCTTGATTTGTAAACTACTTTTTAAACCGGAAACACGATCAGTTGATCTATTTTCCATAAGTCACACCTATAAGTCTTATATCATGATCTAAATCCTAAACTCTTACATAATGTTAAGGTCAAGTAAAACAGTTCAATTTTTTATAAGATATTGTTGCAATTATAAATTTGGTTTGCAAACCTATCCTAAGACGATATTCTTCTGAACATAATTCACCTTTAACCCTTTATTCTTAATCATAGTTCATTATTGTTTTATCTATTACGCCTCTTGCGTGAGTCAAAAATCATCATTTTAGATTAATCCTGATAATGACAAGCATATAAATTAACCTGTTTTTTGCTTTGTATAATCACGCATAGTCGTTTTATCATGAAGTGATATTGGCTATCACCGTTCGGCGAAGGTACACGATGTAATTCTCGCTCAACAGAGGGTTTTTGCTCCCTTATATTGTTGTTAAGGTTTATTTATTTCTAATTTTATTTTATTTATGAGTCTTTTTCCATTCGTATCATGTTGAAAGATCTTGTTTTTTAAAAATAACCGTAAAAATTACTAAGCCATCTCGTGATTCAGCTTGGATAGTTGCACCATGAAGTGTCAGGATCGACTTGGTGATAGCAAGCCCTAGACCTGTCCCATCTTCCATGCGTTGTCGAGATGCATCAGTTCGATAGAAACGGTCAAATAATCGAGACAACTGTTCAGCTGACAAGGTTGGGCCTTCATTTTCAATTGAAAAACTATTGTAATCTGCTGTTTGCTGGCATTTAATTTGAATGACCGAGTTTGGCTTGCCATATTTAATCGCATTAGATATTAAATTACTGAGCGCACGGCGTAGCATAGTAATATTTGCATTTACTTTTCCATTACCGAAAAGGTGAAATGTGATATTCTTTTGTGCTGCGAAAGCATCATAAAATTCAAATAATTTATCAAATTCTTCATACAAGTTAATTGTTTGTAAGTTTTTAAGACTAAGACCATTTTCTGCTTTAGCCAAAAACAGCATGTCTGAAACGACTCTTGCCAGATGTTCACATTCCTCTAAGTTAGAAAATAAGACTTCTTTATAGGCCTCTATATCACGACTGCGAGATAGACATACTTGGGTTTGAGTCATTAAGTTGTTGATTGGAGTGCGAATTTCGTGTGCAAGATCGGATGAAAAGTCTGAAAGTTTTTCTAAAGCCGACTCTAAACGGTCAAGCATTTCATTAAAGGCGATGGTTAGTGGTTTTAATTCTGTTGGAGTATTCTCAACTTCTAAACGCTCAGATAAATGCTGGGCTGAAATCCCTTCGGCAACTTGTGCTATTTTTTTGATCGGGCGTAATCCTCGCCAAACAGCAAACCATCCTAAAAACATTAAACATAGTGCGCCAATTAAACAAATATAGAATAGCTGGCGTTTGAATGCTTTTAAAAAAGATATATGTTCTGATGTATCAATCGCAACAATAATTTGTGTAGATTGTGCATCTTTATCATCTTCAAAAATATTTTGATAGGCCAGCCCACGATAGTTTTTATTTTGTACTTCCCATTTTAACCATTGATTTTGGTCGGTAGTACTGTGTGGCGTGAGGACAATTTGTGCGGAATTGAATACAATTTGATTTACAGGTCGTTCAATTTGAACAATCAGATTATCATGCCCGATAAGAGAATCTTTTAATAAGGCATTAAGTTTAGATGTGTTGGTTGGGTTTTGTTTTAAGAGATTTTGTATAGACTGAATTTTTCCCTCAAGTAGCACTCGATCCTCACTTTCGAAGTGCTGCGAGACACCAAGAAGTATCACGAAGCCCATGATGATCAAGATGGTGACCGTTGAGAGAGAAAAAAGAATCGCGATTCGAAAACTGATCGCATTGAAGACTTTAAGCCTCATCTTCGATCTCTAGAACATACCCCATTCCCCGAATATTTTGAATCAGTTTAGGTGTAAAGTTACTATCAATTTTATTTCTTAAACGTTTAATTGCGACTTCGACTACATTGGTGTCACTGTCAAAGTTCATATCCCAAACTTGCGATGCAATCAGCGCTCTCGGCAGAATTTCTCCACGTCTACGCATAAATAATTCCATCAACGCAAATTCTTTTGCCGTTAGATCAATTCGTTGTCCTGCACGAGTAACACGGCGTTTTCTGATATCAAGTTCGAGATTGGCAATACTGATTAAGTTATGGTCTTCTCTTTGCTGTCCTCGGCGGAGTAAGCTTTTTATTCTTGCAAGGAGTTCGGCAAAAGCAAATGGCTTAACCAGATAGTCATCTGCGCCCAAATCTAAACCTTTTACTCGATCTTCGATTTGATCCCGAGCTGTCAAAAATAAAATGGGCATGTTTTTCCCGCTTTTACGTACAGCTTCAATAATATGCCATCCATCCATTCCCGGTAACATTACATCCATTATAATGACATCGTATTCCTCAGAAAGTGCATATTGTTTACCCGTGAGCCCATCAGTGACCCAATCAGTTATATAGCCCGCTTCAGATAAGCCTTGTTTAAGGTAATCACCTGTTTTTTGCTCATCTTCTATTAATAAGATTCTCATTTTAGTGTCCTAAAATACCTTTTAGAAACATAATAGCGTGATAAAACATAAGTTGGATATGGATTACAAAAATGTCATTTTCAGGTCATCTAGATGATCAACTCTTCGATTTACTCTCTTAATAAGTGTCTCTCAATCTCGGAGAAATAAATGCGCACAATTTTGTACATCAGTTCCACGTTGTTTATCTTTGTTGGTACTTCAATTGTTGCTCAGCAATCTTGGGCGGATGTTTCTAAAATGGCGCTCAATGAAAATACGAATATTCATGCAACACAAACAATCCAAAAGCAGTGTTTAATAAAGCGGTGTAATGTACTACCCAGTCGAAGCCTCAACCAATGAACATACACAACACCAGCACGTTCACTTATCCACGATGGCAAAAATTCATCCAACGACAATGCTTAAATGGACTCTTCGACGATGAGGATGAATCATGCAAATATGAGAGGTTAGCTACACCTATTCGATAATTTTAATAAAACTTTGTTTTGAAAATTGAAGCATAAATAAGAGAGGTGAGACCTTATCATCGTCAAACAAAGCATAATTTGCAGGATGCTTTTAATGAAAAATTTATCTAAAAATAACAGTCTTTTAAGTGTTTAAAATTTTTTGGAGTTTTATATGTCTCATATTCAAACTTTACAAGATCCGTTCTTAAATATTTTACGAAAAAAACGTATTGCAGTTTTTATTTTTCTTGTGAATGGAATTAAATTGCAAGGATATATTGAGTCTTTTGATTCCTATGTATTGATGTTAAGAAACAGCGTAGGTCAAGAACAAATCATATATAAACATTCAATTTCTAGCATAATGCCTACACGGAATATTCGTGTAAATGTTAATGTTTTTCTTGCAAGGTTCGATGATCAAAATAATTTCAACAATTCATATGACGCTGATGCTCAAGATAGCTAGAGCCAAATTGATTTTGGTTATCAAGATGGCTTTAATGACGAAATACCAGTTAAAGAATTTTTCAAAAGATGAAAAAAAGCAAATTATAAATTTAGACTGGATATAAGTTGTATGAAAATTAAGATTTAAGATATAGCATTGAGCTATGCAATTATTGATCTGTACATTGTGGATTTTCTTTTCATACACTTAATGAGAAAAGCAAAAAAGAAACCACATAAAAAATGAGAAAAACAACTTAAAAAAAGCCCCACGCTAAATGTAGGGCAACAGGATAAAATAACAAGATCTCTCAACGAGCGCTTATTCAGCATCGATGAGATTTTATAAAAATACCAACAGCAAAATGATACCCAACACCACACGATACCACGCGAACACTCTCAAGGTGTGTTTTTCAACAAACTTCACTAAAGCCTTGACCACTAATAATGCTGCAATAAATGCTGCAATAAAACCCACCGAAATATTGATGAGATTGTCTGAAGTTAAAACGTCTGCATTTCGAATCAAATCATAGGTTGCAGCACCTAACATGGTTGGCATCGCAAGGAAAAAAGAAAATTCAGTTGCCGCTTTACGTGATAAACCAGACAACATTCCGCCAATAATGGTTGCGCCTGAACGTGAGGTTCCTGGAATCATAGCAAGGCATTGAGCAAATCCAACCAGAATCGCTTGTTTTAAGGTAATGTCAGTGGCTTCTATAGTTTTGGGTTCAAACTTTCTCGCTTCCACAGCAAAAATAATTAAACCACCAATGATTAAAGCAAAGGCTACAACCAAAGGACTAAATAGAACCTGTTTAATAAAATCGACCGCTAACACACCAATCACCACAGCAGGAATGAAAGCAACCAAAACATTAATTGCGAAACGTCTAGCCTGAACATCCCCTGAGAAAAAACCTCGAATTAACTCAATGATTTTTTGTCGGTAAAGCCAACATACCGCTAAGATTGCACCCAATTGGATCACAACCTCAAACACGCGTCCAGAATCTGAATGAAAATCAATTAAATGACCAAATAAGATCAGATGACCTGTACTGGAAATCGGTAAAAATTCAGTTAAACCTTCGATTAACCCCAAAAATAAAGCTTTAAGCAGTTCAAAATTTTCCATAAATGAAATAAACAAGCGTTTTAAAATTTGAACCTTTGTAATGTATTTAGGGCTGTTTATAAATGAAAAAAGACAAAATTTTACGAAATTTTTACGCGGCTGATCTGACTGTAAATAGAGAGTTTACGGGGAATTTTTAGATACTGAGTCGTGGAATATCCCAGTGTTTAGGATGAAAAAAGATGAGTGCTAAATTTATAGCGCATCAACAAGTACAGCATCCAAAATTATGCTTACTTCAAAAACATATAAATCATTGCAATATCGACATTTTTAATTTGAGTCATTCAAGTTGGGGGGGAATGTCATGTTAGAGTTGATTTTAGTCTTGGTGATTGTGGTGCTTTTGGCTTTTCCTTTAGGGAAATATCTTGCCTGTATCATGCAAAATAAAGACATGAAAATTGATCCAGTGTTTAGCTGGATTGAAAAGCCAATTTATCGTGTTTTTGGCACAAATCCTAAACAGGGCATGAATGCAAAGACCTATTCACTCAGCTTTGTGATGAGTTGTATTGTGATTGGATTGGTGACTTGGGTACTGTTTATGTGCCAAGCAAGTTTGCCACTCAATCCAAATAATGCACCCAATATGTCATGGGATTTAGCACTACATACCATGATTTCATTTCTGACCAATACCAACCAACAACATTATTCAGGTCAGGCACAACTGTCATATTTATCACAGATGGTTGGAATTGTTGGGTTGCAAATCATTACTCCAATGATGGGTTTGGCAATGGTGGTGGCAACGGTACGTGCTTTGTTTTATCCTCAATCAAATACTTTATCAGAATCAGATCAAAATCTAAGCTTTGAAAATAAAGTTAAAAAAATCAATGTGGGTAATTATTGGGCCGACGTGATTCGCCCAACCTTTCGGTTTTTAATTCCGTTATGCATGATTTGGTCATTATTACTGAATAGCCAAGGTGTGCCATCAACCTTTCAAGGTGGCCCAGAAGTTCAAGTCATTGACCAAGCCGCTGAATTAAAAACTCAAAAAATTCCACTTGGTCCAGTTGCACCAATGGTTGCGATTAAGCAATTGGGCAGTAATGGTGGTGGTTGGTATGGGCCTAACAGTAGTGTGCCATTAGAGAATCCAACCCCATTTTCAAATTTCTTAGAAATGATTGCGATTTTACTTATTCCTGTCGCCGTGATTTTTATGTTGGGATTTTTAACCAAACGGGCAAAATTTGCTGGCTTTGTTTTTGGCTCGATGTTGCTGATGTCAGTGATTTCCGCCACAACAGCAATCTGGTCTGAAAGCCTTTCATCTTCAGCAATGCAAATTTATGCCATGGAAGGCAAGGAGGTTCGTTTTGGTGAAGCATCTTCTGCGCTGTGGGCAGCATTAACTACACAGGTCAACAACGGTTCAGTCAATATGATGCATGATTCTGCATCTCCCTTAACTGGTTTAGTTGCGCTTGCAAATATGCTAATCAATGCGATCTGGGGTGGGATTGGCTGTGGTTTACAACAATTTATGATCTATTTGTTTTTGGCTGTATTTATTGCTGGGTTGATGACAGGACGTACGCCGGAATTATTTGGACGCAAAATTGAAGCAGGTGAAATCAAATTACTTGCTGTGGTGATCTTAATTCAGCCGATTACGATTCTGGGTTTAAGCTCAATTGCTTTGTTTTTCCCTGAGCTTACAGGTAATAGCAATCCGCAATATCATGCCATTTCCCAAGTCTTGTATGAGTATGTTTCGGCTTTTGCCAATAATGGTTCCGGTTTCGAAGGTTTAGCTGACAATACAGTGTGGTGGAATGTTAGCTGTGTCATTGCTTTACTGCTTGGACGTTTCCCAACATTGATCATCCCGCTAATGATTGCTGCTCGTTTAGCTGCAAAGCGTCAAGCTCCTGAAAGCAGTGGTAGTTTAAAAGTGGAAACCCCAACTTTTGCCTTCACTCTGATCGCAATTGTGGTGATGTTGACTTTATTACAATTTATGCCAGTCCTTGTTTTAGGGCCTATTGCTGATCAGCTGTTATTGGTACAAGGCTAAGGTGAAGACAATGAATCATTCAAAACAATCTATTCAAAAACACTCTACTAAAAATATATCATCAACTTTATTCCAAGGCGAAGCCTGGAAAAATGCCTTGATTAAATTGTTACCACAACATGCCATTAAAAATCCGGTGATGGCGATTGTTTGGCTGGGCACCATCATCACACTAGTCAGTACTTTAGCGGGCAAAGCCAATATAATATTTGGCTTATCTGTGACTTTGATTTTATTTATCACCGTATTGTTTGCTAACTATGCTGAAGCCATTGCAGAAGCCAAAGGTCGTGGTCAAGCTTCTTCCTTAAGACAAGCCCGTCAAAATTTGACCGCACGTCGACTCAGCTCTAAAGAGGATGTAGATGGGGTGCAAATTGCTGCAAGCTTATTAAAAATGAATGACTTGATTGAAGTCCGTGCAGGAGAACTTATTCCAGCGGATGGTGAAATTATTCATGGTTTTGCGACAATTAATGAAGCAGCGGTGACAGGGGAGTCAGCACCTGTATTACGTGAAGCAGGTACAGATAAGTCGGGTGTGATTGGGGGAACTAAAGTTTTAACCGATCGTATTGTGGTACAAGTCACCGCAGAAGCGGGTAACAGCTTTCTTGATCGTATGATTGCTTTGGTTGAGGGGTCTAATCGTCAGAAAACACCCAATGAAATCGCACTGGGCATTTTACTGACTGTTATGACTGTCACTTTTATTGTAGTGGTGGTGAGTTTACCTTTTATTGGACATTTCTTAAAAATTGAAATCAATCCTATTCTTTTGGTGGCACTGTTGGTGTGTTTAATTCCAACCACGATTGGAGGGTTGTTGCCTGCAATCGGGATTGCGGGGATGAATCGGGCTTTAAAAGCCAATGTGATTGCCAAATCGGGTAAAGCCGTTGAGGTGGCTGGTGATGTGGATGTATTACTGCTCGATAAAACAGGCACCATCACTTACGGTGATCGTCAGGCAACAGCATTTTTCCCACTGACAGGCGTGACTGAGTCGGAACTTCGTCAAGCCGCAATATTGACCTCACTTGCAGACCCAACCCCAGAAGGCAAATCCATTGTAGTTTTGGCAAAAGAGCAAGGCGAACATATTGTTGAGCCTGAACAAGTCGAGTTTATTGCATTCAATGCAGCAACTCGAATCTCTGGGGTAAATTTACTGAATGGACCTCAAATTCGCAAAGGGGCATTAGATGCAATTCTTAAATTTGTTTCACAGAATCTTGAGAATCATAGTGAGTTGAGAACCCGTGTAGAGCAGGTGGCTTCAAAAGGTGCTACGCCGTTAGTTGTGGCAAAAGATCAGAATATTCTTGGAGTAATTGAACTTTCAGATGTGATTAAACAAGGCATCAAGGAAAAATTTGCCCGCTTACGTGAAATGGGTATCAAAACAGTCATGGTCACAGGTGATAACCCTTTAACCGCTGCTGCTATTGCGGCTGAAGCCGGTGTCGATGATTACATTGCTGAAGCAAAACCCGAAGACAAGTTAAATTGTATTCGTGATGAACAGAATAAAGGTCATCTGGTCGCTATGGTTGGAGACGGAACCAATGATGCACCTGCTTTGGCGCAAGCTGATATTGGTTTGGCTATGAACTCTGGTACCCAAGCAGCAAAAGAAGCTGGCAATATGGTGGATTTGGATTCGGACCCAACTAAATTGTTATCAGTGGTTGAGATAGGTAAACAGCAGTTGATTACGCGTGGCGCATTAACCACCTTTTCATTGGCAAATGACATTTCAAAATACTTTGCAATTTTACCTGCTTTATTTGTAGCAGCCATTCCCCAAATGGGCGCCTTAAATATTATGCGCTTGGGAAGTTCAGAAAGTGCAATTCTTTCTGCACTTATTTTCAATGCCATCATTATTCCATTACTGATTCCAATTGCATTGCGTGGGGTGAAGTTTAAGCCTTCAACATCGACGCAATTATTACGTCGAAATATGTTGATCTACGGTGTGGGTGGTGTGTTGTTGCCATTTATCGCTATCAAAGTGATTGATCTAATGATCAGCCCTTTATTGGCGCTTTAGAAATTTTGAGGATGATAGAAATGAAGACTGAAAATAATCTATTGGTTGAATCAGCGTTTGTTGGCTTAACCCGAGCATCATTCGGACTAACCATCGTTGCTTTGGGCCTATGTGGGTTTGTCTACAGTGCCGCCGCAACAGGACTGGGGCAAATTCTTTTTGATCAACAAGCCAACGGGAGTTTGATTGTTGAAAATGATCGAGTACTAGGCTCTCAACTGGTTGCACAACCTTTTGTGCAAGCGCAATATTTTCAACCAAGACCATCTGCTGCTAATTATGATCCTATGGCAATGGCGGGAAGTAATATGGCACGAACCAATCCTGATTTGCATAAGGCTGTAGATGCACGTTTAGATAAAATCGCGATGCAGGAGCACATTGAAAAAAGTGCTATTCCTGCTGATTTGGTCACAGCTTCAGGGAGTGGAATTGATCCTCAAATCAGTCTTCAATCTGCAATGATTCAGGTGAAACGTGTCGCTAAAGCAAGACATTTGCAGGAACAGGATGTGATAAAGTTAGTACAAGAAAGTAGCTTACAACCGACATTTGGAATTTTAGGGCAAGCCAGAGTCAATGTACTTGAATTAAATTTGGCTTTGGATCAAATTGTAAAAAAATGAATTGATTAAGAGCATCAAAGTGAAATGAACCTAGGATGAGGGCACAGTATTTCCCTAATTTTAAAGAGGGGGTTATTAGGATTCTATTTTTAGTGTGAATTCAAACAGCCTCTCTTTTTGCTTTTGCTCATAGATGGATCAAGTGCAATCCAACGATATTTCCCAATGGGAATTTGTGCTATTGAGTGGCAGTACAGCGACACAACTGGACCTCGATTCATAAATATTAAACAAGCAGACGGTGATGACCGATTATAGAAATAATAAAGCAGATGTTCTGCTGCAACACACTCAGCGATATCAATCTGGGCGCCTCACCATATTTTTAGGTGCTGCACCTGGCGTGGGGAAGACTTTTGCAATGTTAGTGCGTGCACATGAACTTGCCTTGCAAGGTGTCAACATTGTAATTGGCTATGTTGAAACCCATGGTCGCATTGAAACTGAAAACCTCATCTCAGGTTTGGTGATCATTCCAAGAAAGGCGATTGAATATCAAGGGCATTATCTTGAAGAAATGGATCTTGATGCTGTACTTGCAAGCAAACCCAGTATTGTTTTAGTGGATGAATTTGCGCATAGCAATATGCCAAATAGTCGTCATGAAAAACGTTGGCAAGATATCAATGAGCTATTGGATGCGGGTATTGATGTATTTACCACCATGAATATTCAGCACCTAGAAAGTTTAAATGACGTGGTCTATCAAATTACGGGTATTCGGGTGACTGAAACCGTACCTGATCGAGTGTTTGAGCGGATTCGTGATATTCGATTAATTGATTTACCTGTCAATGAATTACTTGAGCGTTTAAATCAGGGTAAAGTCTATGTCCCTGAGCAAGCTGAACAGGCATTGCAACGCTTTTTCAACAGTTCAAATCTTACAGCATTACGTGAATTGGCAATGCAAACCGTTGCTAGTCATGTCGATACCGATGTTCGAGAAAATTTTGCCATACAAGGGCTTGTTCCCATTCCTCTGAAAAATCATATTTTAATTATGCTTGAAGGCAATGGACAGGCGGAGGCTTTGGTTCGTGCTGGTTGTCGAATTGCAGAAAATCGTCAGGCAAATTGGACTGTGGTAATTTTTTCTAAAGATTCAAAAATAACGGAAAAACAAGATAATTTATCGAGTCGAGAAATTGAACGAGCTCTAAACTTAACCCGTCAATTGGGTGGAATGACTGAAATACTCTATGGTCAGCAACATGCAAAAACGCTTTTTGACTATGTGATTGATCGAGGCATTTCAACTTTGGTATTGGCGCAATCTCATCGGCAAGTCTTTCCTTTGGGTTTAAATTTTGTTGATCAATTACTTAAATACCAGCCAAATTTTGAATTAAGTATTGTCCCGATTCTCGCTGAACAAAGTCGGCAGCCCTTTTTCCACGATACGCATTCGTTTCTAAACCTTAGAGAAATACTTTTTGTTTTAGCCACCACTGTTATCAGTATTGTGATTGCAAGTCTAGGCGAAAAGTATTTAGGGATTGAAGAGCTTTCCGTAATTTTTATCACTGCCGTGGTATTTGTGGCATCTAGGACACGAATGCTGGCTGCGGTATTTTCAGCGCTGTTGTTCTTTTTGGCTTATAACTTTTTCTTTATTTCACCTAAATTTACCTTACAGATTTCGGCACATCAGGGCGTGATTACCGTGGTTGCTTTTTTAGGAGCAGCATTGATTTCCAGTCGTTTAGCTTCACGACTTAAAGAGCAAGTCATGGCTTTAAAAGCTGCCAATAGCTATAACAGTATTATGCAAGATTTAGGTCAAAAGTTGTCCACAGCGATTGATTTAGAGCAAGTCCAGAAAATAGCAGAAAGTAGTTTAAGTAAAAATTTATCGGCCGAGGTCTGGTTTTATTTCCCAGAATCATCAACGTCTTCGCTTGAAGTTATCAACAGTAAAGAAAAAATTTCAGCAGATTGGACGTTCAAAAACCATCAACCTTCAGGACGATTTACCCAAACATTGACTGAAAATGATTGGTGGTTTTTACCCTTATTGGCCTCAAAGCAATGTTTCGGGGTGGTGGGCGTAAAGTTTCTCAAAAACGCATCTGTATTAAATACTGAACAGAAGCAACTGACTGAAACCATGGTTGAATATATTGCTCAAGCGATTTCTCGAACCCAACTCACCAAAGCATTGGAAATTGCTAATGTGAGTTCAGAAACCGAGAGATTACGTTCGGCACTGTTATCATCCGTTTCTCATGATTTACGCTCACCTTTAGCCTCTATGATTGGTGCGGCTGATACTTTGAGCAATTATCGTCACTCGATGGATCAACAAGATCAAGATAGTTTGTTAGAAGCCATCCATTTAGAAGGTGAGCGACTCGATCGCTATATTCAAAATTTGTTAGATATGACACGCTTAGGGCATGAAGGTTTAACGCTTAAACGAGACTGGATTGGTGTCGATGAATTGATTGGTTCAGCGGTGCGCCGTTTAAAACGTTATATGCCAAATAGTCTTGTTGACGTTGATTTACCCGACCAAACACTCAGCCTATTTGTTCATGCAGCTTTAATTGAACAAGCGATTTTTAATGTATTGGAAAATGCAGCCAAGTTTTCACCAGAACATAAAGCGGTCAGTATTAAAGTTCTACAACTGAATGAAAATGAACTTGAAATTTCGATTAGTGATCAAGGCTTAGGAATTCCAGAAGATGAACGTGAGCGTATTTTTGATATGTTCTATACTATGGAACGAGGGGACCGTGGGCAGTATGGCACAGGATTAGGTTTAACGATCGTCAAAGCAATTATTGGTGCGCATATGGGTAAAATTAGCGCATCCTCAGCCAAAAATAATCAAGGGACTTGCATCCGTATGCAATTGCCTATCCAGCAGATTGGATAAGTGCATTTAGTAATTTTAGGAAAAAGCATGCCAGAACAAAATGTATCGACAAGCTCCATGACCAATGTGTTGATTATTGATGATGAAACTCAAATTCGTAAGTTTCTTGATATTGCACTTAGAGCGCAGGGTTATAAGACACTATTGGCTGAAAATGGACAAAAGGGTTTAGAGCTTTTGGCTTTACAGGGAGCTGATTTAATTATTCTAGATTTAGGACTGCCGGATTTAGATGGTTTAGAGGTCTTATCTGAGTTAAGGGCTTGGTCGCATGTCCCTGTGATTGTTTTGTCAGTACGTTCCAATGAAGAGGAAAAAGTCAAATTGCTAGATGCTGGAGCCAATGATTATGTGACCAAGCCTTTTAGTGTTCAGGAGCTTATGGCTCGGATTCGGGTGTTGCTCAGACAATTTCAAAACGTTGCTGTGGAGTCAGCATTTTTTGATGATGGGTTTTTAAAGATTGATTTTGCCCAAAGACAAGTGTTTTTAAACCAGCAACTTATTTCTCTAACCCGAAAAGAATATCAACTTCTCACTTTATTGGCTCAGCACAAAGGTCAGTTGATTACTCAACCTCAGATTTTGAGTGATTTATGGGGTCCAACCCATCAGGAAGATACCCACTATCTACGAATTTTGGTGGCCAAATTACGTGGAAAACTGAATGATAATGCTGTACAACCCAAATATATTGTAACTGAACCAGGCGTAGGGCTACGCTTTGTGGGATAAATTTTACGTCTAACTGTATCTTTATAGTTGTGAAACACACAGTCTAAATTTGGTGCAATTATAGTTTAATAAATAAAGCGTAATGAAATATATTTTATCCAGTTTAAGCTACTGATTTGTGTTACCTTAGCTTTGATCGAATCCGTAAGCGAAACGGAAGTGTTTAGGTTGTTACAGGAATTGCGTATTCCCTCTAAATAGATTTAAAACCTAAGCAGTTAACGCTGAGCATGAGTTCGCAGCATGCCGATCTAAAAGCCCGCATTTTTGTGGGCTTTTTTACATCTTGTGATAATCTTGATTTTTTATATGAATTATAGTTTTATAAAAAACACAAAAAAACTTACCGAACATCGGTAAGTTTTTTAGATTAAGCTTTAGATATTATTTAGGTTGAGTTGTATCAGGTTTTTTCACTTCTTTATTGTCCTGATTTGGATTAGGAGGTGTCGCCCCTGGTGTTGCTTGAGGTGCATCTTTAGGTGGAGTTTGCTCAACGTTTTTAGTATCTGAATTTGCTTGAGTTGAATTTTGTGAAAAACTTTTAAATGACATTCTAGTCTTCTTAAATTGTGAAGTGAGTCTGTATAGTAGTCTTTAAATTTACTTACACTAAGGTAGTTGTGAGAGCCATATGTGGAGATATGTTCGGTAGACTGAGTTTATATCGACAAAATATATTTATAAAAATATCAAATGTTTGTAGTGTATTGTTTTAAATGGCGATATAAATAATTTGTAAATACAGCCACGTACATAAACATCACAAAGCCATTATATAAAAGGCTATTTTTAATTTAAAATAATTAAATGTTATTTAAGTTGCATATTATATTGCTTTAGCGTAGTATGGAAAATACTAAAGTAGATGTGCTTAATATATAAGCAAGACTTGAAGGTTGGCTTCAACTCTGACTTCTGCAATATCAAGCTGATGTAAATATCAAAAGTTTAAATTAAGGTTAGATGCCTTCTTATCGTTAGTTCCAAAAATATATCTGTTGGTCTTAATAGTTAAATACTTCTCTGTTTGCAAAAGCTCAAAACAATTGAGTGAAAAATGAATATTTTAAATGGCTGGACAATAGCCTCTGCAGTAAATGGCGATGAAATTCGCGTAAAGATCGTTCCTTTAAAAAGACAACAAAGCAACCGCACTGGTATGAGTTGGGTCGAAGTAGGGAAAAAGATTGAGTTAGAATCTGGTGACGATCGTCAATTTAATATTGATGGTTCATCTTTCTATCTTAACCAAAATCAACTCTATCGAATTGCGATCTAACTCGTAATAGATATTTTAAAAAAGCTCATCGCTAGATGGGCTTTTTTTATGGGCGAAAAGCATATCCTGGATGCTTGAACACTAAAAATTAAGCCATCGTTTTTAATCTGTTTTTATTGATGAATATTGTACATTTTTAAAATAATTGAACTGAAAAGGAATGTCTAAATGATAAAAACTTATCATGTGACTGTTTGGTTACATGGGGGATTTTTTTCAATCACGCATGATACTGAAAATTCTATGAATTACTTATATTTCTGAAATTAAATGTAATAAAGTTTCACACAAACTTGCATAACTCACATATCGAAATACTTTATGTAGAATTTGATGGTATCACTAATACACGTTATTCAATTCAGTATGAGGTATGTCATGTTTAAGACAGTAGCATTATTAGGGACAGGCGTTGCAATTGCTTATTACTATCGGTCTCATAAAAATAATGCTGAAAAAACCAAGGGCAAAAATTTAGCGAAAACCAAAGAGGATGCTCACAAAGAGTCCTTAGCATAAGTATTAAACTAACTTTTTAATGAAAAAACCACCAAGTAGGTGGTTTTTTCATTTGTTTAACGCAATGGAAAACATAATCTAGAAAAGTGTACTGTAAAGTAACAACAAGCTTCGGAAATAAAAGCCCTTTAAACGGCTTTGTTTTGATAGCTCAGAGCTAAAGCGATTCGGACTTAATTTTGATGTTGATTAAACCAATCCGTTGCATGTGCAACTGTTCTGTCAACAATGTCAGGTTGTTCGTAATACTGGAAATGATTGGTTCCATTTTCCCAGATAAGCTTTTTATCTGATGTTGGAATTGACTCGAAATGACGACGGGCCGCTGCTGGATTCATACAGGTATCTGAATGAATGATAAGCGCAGGTTTCTTTAATTTTGCAACACCTGCTACAGTTGAATAAGAAAAATGATCAAGATCACTCATAATCGCGTAGCGATTCTCCCAGTTTTTTAGCGTCCATGCTCCATACCAACTCCATATAATTGGACCAGGTAAACCTGCATTCGAGCCTTTGACGCGATCACCAAGGTCTGGCGATACTAAGGGTTGGTAGATCACCTCACCTGTTGTTTCATAAAGTATTTTGGCATTATGTGCTTTCTCTAAACGGATCGCTAATAGTGCTTCTAACTCTTCGATCGTAGGTGCAGATTCAACATCAAATGGATTTGCTGTAACACCTGCCGCAAGCATAAATAAATCAGTTTCTTTATCTCGATAGTATCCAGTAACAGAAACAACGGCTTTGACACGATCTTCATAAGAAGCGATATCTAGCATTTCAGGTCCACCTTGGCAAACTCCTAATAGAAATATTTTATCGGTATCGATATCGTTACGGGTACAGATGTAATCAATTGCAGCAATGACATCTTCATTTTTCATTTTTGGATTTTCAAGACGTCGTGGCATGCCTTGACTCTCGCCAACAGTTCTTGGATCAAATGCGAGGGTGATAAAACCTTCATCTGCTAAACGCGTCGCATACTGAGTGGGTGCCTGTTCTTTTTGAAAAGAATATGGCCCAAGAATGATAATAACAGGGAGTTTCCCATCAGTATTTGGTTTATATAAATCGCCAACTACGGCATCGCCATGTGAATCAAATGTTATTTTTTCTACAGCATAGTTACCATGTTTGGGCATTGTAATTTTCCTTATCATCAATTTTGAGTACTCATTCAGCCTATATAAATATATTATTGAGAACAATCTCATAAAACTTTATAGAATAGTGAAAATGGCTCATCAATTGAAAAGCGGTGAACTCTTTGCTTTAACCATTTTTTTATCTGTGGCCTCTCATCGAAACTTTCGTGCAGCTTCGGTTGAGTTAAACGTCACACCTTCAGCAATTAGTCATGCCATAAAAGGTTTGGAAAGCCGTTTAAATGTTCGGCTTTTTAATCGAACCACACGTAGCGTTTCTTTGACTGATGCTGGAATCAAATTGGTTGATTCACTTCGACCATCCATGGAAAATATTTCAAATGCGCTGAATCATTTAGATGATTTTAGAGATCAGCCGAGTGGTGTACTTAGAATTAATGCCAGTGAAGGGGCAGTTAGGTTGGTTTTAAAGCCCGTTCTTAAAAAGTTCTTACAACATTATCCATTGGTTCATTTAGATATTGTGTGTGATGGTAAATTAACCAATATCGTTGGAGAAAATTTTGATGCAGGCATACGGCTTGCAGATGATATTCCTAAAGAGATGGTTGCAATCCGTTTGACTGAAACCGCACGCTTTGTTGCTGTCGCATCACCTGACTATTTATTAAAAAATTCCACGCCACTTGTTCCGCATGATCTTTATGAACATGATTGTATTCGTTTCCGTTTTGATAGTGGCTTAATCTTTCGATGGGAATTTGATATGAATGGCATTATTGAAAAGATAGACGTCAAAGGCCCACTGACACTTACAGATCAAACATTAATGGTTGACGCTGCAATAGATGGTATTGGTATCGCATTTGTGCCTGATCATTTGGTGAAAAATGCTGTGGAAATGCAACAATTAAGTATTGTTTTGGAAAAGTTTAGCCCAATTTATCGTGGTCTTAGCCTTTACTATCCAGGTTATCGTCATGTATCCACTACACTTAAGGCGCTTATCAATATGCTTCGTGATTCATTGGGTTATTGATATTTATTATGCATTTTCCCAATTGTTGAAGAAAGCTTGACAAAAAAGATGTGATTGTAGAACCGAAGTTATTCACCTCTAAGGAAAAAATAAAAAGTATTTTATAGAAATCCATATTTTTTTTAGGGTTTTTGTCAAAGTACTTTGCTTAATTTCGAAAAATAGGACATAACTATTAGAGTGAAAATTTTTAATTACTAGGGGAATAAATAATGCTTTCAAAATTTGCCACTCGATTCGCAAGTATTTTGTTTGGAATATTGGCTTTAATCGCGATCGTGATTCATTTTGTTTTTTCGAATCAGCTATCCATTGATCTATGGATTGTTCTCTTCCCTGTTATTTTAGCAGTTCCAATTTTAACAGCAGTTCTGATGACAGGTGATGATGAGTTGGGTGTTCACTCTAATGAGTGGAATAACTCATAATTTTTAGACTTAAGCTCATCGAAAGGTGGGCTTTTTAGTGTATGAAAGAATAGATTTTTGAATCTATTCAGCATCTAACTTTTTCTTTCAATGAACAAAGGATGAATATACACGTTAGCAGCAACAATTTTTGGTCGTATACATAACAAATTGAGTATTTCTGCTATCGTGAATTTAGTAATACAGCAGTTTAAACTTGTATTTGCAGTGTTTTACTTCAATGGATGGATTGTTGATGAGGAGAAACAAGTTGCGAAATTTATTATTTATACTCAGTTTTTTACTATGTGCTGAATTGAAAGCTCAGAGCTCATTAGACCAACCTTTTTTGCAAATTGGAGCAGTTGATGATCAATTCAATATCATTAATCTCGAACTGTATAATGATTTAGTCAAAGTGATTAATTATAATTTTTCGCAAATTAAGCCTGATCGAACAGATGACTTAGCCAGCATTTCTAGAATTAGATTAACCAGCAATGGATTGTTGCTGATATCGGATTTAAAGGGGATTGAGTCTACAGAAGATTTAACAGAGAAATTTGATGAAAACAAGTATAAAAATCTGACCAAAAATAACATCTGTAGTAAAAGTGATTTATTTGAGTCTGATGTCTTTAAAAAAACCACACAAGGCAATATTGTTTATCAATTAAATAATGCTAAAGGTGAGTTTTTGAAAAGCTTTACAATGAACTATAAAGAATGTCTATAGATATTAGCTGTTTAAATGAATATATTAGGATAATTGCCATATATTTAAATACTTATTTTACAGTCGAATTTTTTTGTAGCTCAGACTAATTTATAATTTTTAAATTAAATTCCAAAAAGTAGAATTCCTTAGCCATTTCTAAGGGATAGCAAAATGTGGAATTTCATTAAAAGTTTTAATTGTATAAATGTATGGCTAATCATATCTTTGATCATTCTAGGATTGGTGTTGTTCCTATATTTCTCTTAAGCTTAGACATCATAAGAATTCAGAGATAGTAACATAAGTTTAAGTACCAAGCTCATGTAGGGTATAGCTATATTTCAGCTCTAGTGGACGTAGTGATGGTAATCCACTTTTGATTTTTTCATAAACGCAGTGAATATTTAATTGGGTTTTTTTGGTGAATTAAATGAAATCATTTTTTGTTATACAGAAAATGAATATTCTCAATGCTGTAATGAGTTTAGGAATTGACCTAGCTTTGAGTCTAGATCATCCAAATCATTTCATTATTAACTTAACTAATAATAAAATGCTTTTAGTGCCAGTAAAGTGATGAATTCTAATCAAAGATGATTTTGTTTCAATTCTTAAGGATGAAGAATACAAAGCATTAAATGGGATAAGTTGAAACGATTTATTAAAACCACATAAATTATTGTTATTATTTAAAATAAAACACTCCAGAGATGCCGCTGCATGGTCGTTACCCTGAACCCGATGAGTTCAAGGTGGACGCGACGTACACTTAATGGGTTTCCCACTCAAGGTGGGCATACACTCAAAATATACAGAACACATCCATAAGTTTAAGTATCGGCAGGGGAATAGACGTACTGGCGAACACCCTAGAGTTATATTAAGTATACATAATTTGGGGATTGTGGCAAATCACCAACGCTCAAAATTTATAAATACAATGCAAAAAAGCCACTTGATTGCACGAAAAAAAAGCGGTTTATCCCGCTTTTTCAACATCTTCTAGCATTGTTTCTAATAAACGTTCGCATTGTGCATATTCTTGTAACGATTTATTCATGCCTAAAACTTCTTGCATCAGTTCTAAAGCCACCATGATTACCAATTTATTATGTTCAACATTGGGTGCTTTACGGCGAAACTCTTGAAACTTTTCGTTTAAAAGTCGACCCGCACGTTCTAGTTCTGGTTGCTTATCTGTTGTGGTGCCTAAACGAAAACTTTGTTCGATTAAGCGTAATTCTACAGTCACATGTTCAGACATACTCATACTTCCTCATTAGACTCTGATGGATGAGCAAGCTGTTGGATTTCTTGCGCATGATGATCTTGTTCAGTCCCTAAAATCGAAAGACGTTGAATAATGGCCTCTACTTTTGTTTTGGCATGTTCATTTTTTTGAATTAAACGTTCACGCTCATCTTGAAGATTTTTGATATCTTGTAAGTGATGGCGCTGTTCATTTGCCATCTTTTCTTTGACTACGCGTAATTCATTACGTTCAGCTAAAATTTCCTGAAAACGATTTTTTAAATCGGTACAGCTTTTTTCCAAACGCCCATAACGCTCCGCCAAAGATGTGGCATCTGTATTGAGCTGTTGAAACTGATTTTGTAACTGAGAGAGTTGCTCAGTGAGCGTATCAATTTCATCTTGTTTTTGGGTGATAATGCTATTTTTATGACTAATTTGAGCATGAGCTTGCTCTTCGCTGTTATCCTTTTCTTTTAACAGCGATGCATTTTCTTTCTCAACAGTTTCAATTCGTGTTTTTAAAACACCAATATGCGTCTGTAGACGCTGTAATTGTTCTAACATAACGGGTCGCACAGATTTGCAATCAAAGGTAATATATACAGAAGTATAGAGATTGGATAAACGAATGCAAGACGATATTTCAGGTTGGTCAGATTGGAATCAAAATTTTGAGGGGATTGAGGAAATTTCAAGCCCGAGTGAGTTACATGGCATACTGACAGGTATAGTTTGTGTTACTGAAGTTCCAACTCGAGATGAATGGTTACAAATTTTATCTACGCTTGATGTTCCAAAATTAGACGATGAAGTGCTTGCGCTATTGTCAGAAGAAGCTGAGGATGTGTCACATGCACTTTCGGATGATGATTTAGACTATCTTCCGATGCTCCCAGATGATGAGCATACTTTGGCAGAGCGTGTGCAATCATTGGCAGATTGGTGTGCTGGGGTTGTACTTGGCTTTGGATTGGCTTCTGGTCATATTCGTGCAGATGAACAAGAGCTCATTGAAAGTTTACAAGATGTAGCGTCTGTTGAGTTTGATGAATCAGATGACGATGACGAGGGGGAAGCAAGCTATCTTGAATTGTATGAATTTGTACGCTTGATCCCTGTGTCATTATCAATGGGACGAAAAAAAGTTCCAGTATCTGAAAGCCCTCTATTACAAAATTTTCATAGCAAAATGAAACAAGCGATTGATGCTTCTGAAAGCAACAATGTTGTAGAGATGTTTACTCCACATCGTCCAAGCTAAAACTAAGATAAAGCAAGCTAAGAAACTTAAACTTTAAGAACATCATCTGTTTGATGAGTACTTGGTTTTACAGCTCCCTTTGCGGCGTCAGGTTATTAACTTTGAAAATATAGAAGTTGAATCAAGTCGTGCAGCAAAGGGTTAATTTTTTTAGCCTGGAATGTTTCCCTTGTTCTGTTGTCGAGGTTTAGCGCAGAACGAGAGTAATAATACAATTACTTTAAAAAATGCAGATATTGAATCATCAGTATTTGCATTCATCTAAGCGTAATTGTAAGTTAAAGCTTCTTCCAAATTAATCATCTGAAATACAAGCTGAATAGAGAATGAAATTAACTCAAGCAGATTTTCAGGAACGTCGTGACCGCCTCGCTGAACAAATGGGTCCCAATAGCATTGCAATTATCTCAACCAGTCCAGAAGTCATGCGTAACCGAGATGCAGATTATAAGTTTCGTGCTGACAGTAGCTTTTTCTATTTAACTGGTTTCGCGGAACAACAAGCAGTCGCAGTGATAGAAACAGACGAAGCAGGTGAGGAATATATCTATAGCTTGTTCTGTCGTGAACGTAATCGTGAAATGGAAATCTGGAATGGTTACCGCGCTGGAATCGATGGTGCGGTTGATGATTATGAAGCGGATGAAGCTTATGCGATTGATTTGCTTGATGAAGAAATTATTGCCAAAATTTTAAATAAAGAAAAATTATTCTATCGTATTGGTCAACGTGCAGATTTTGATGCCAAGGTCAGTACTTGGATCACCAAAGCCAATGAATCTGGACGTGGTTTTGGCGTTCCAGCGCAGTTGATTCAACTTGATCAAATCTTAGATGAAATGCGTTTGCATAAGTCGGTTCAAGAAATTGAATTGATGCAAATCGCCTCAAATATCAGTGCAGATGCACATATGCGTGCCATGCAAAAAGTTCATCCTGAGATGATGGAATATGCTTTAGAAGCTGAGTTGAATTATATCTTTGGTCAGAAGGGTTGTGTACCTGCCTATAACAGTATTGTGGGTGGTGGGAAAAATGGCTGTATTTTACATTATGTTGAGAACAATCAACCCTTAAAAGATGGTGATTTGGTGTTGATTGATGCGGCTGCTGAGTATGAATGCTATGCCTCAGACATCACCCGTACTTTTCCTGTAAATGGTAAGTTTAGTCCTGAACAAAAAGCGCTATATCAAATTATTTTAGATGCACAAATTGCTGCGATTGATGCAATTCAAATCGGTCATTCTTATAAAGAACCGCATAATGTTGCAGTACGGATCATGGTGGAAGGTTTGGTCAACCTTGGTATTATGCAAGGTGATGTCGATCAAATTATTGAATCTGAACGCTATCGTCAGTTTTATATGCATGGTACAGGGCATTGGCTCGGTATGGATGTGCATGATGTTGGCGCATATAAAGATGAAAATGGTCAATGGCGTAGCTATGAGCAGGGTATGGTTGTTACTGTAGAACCCGGTTTATATATTGCACCTGATGATGAAACAGTGGATGCAAAATGGCGTGGTATTGGTATCCGAATTGAAGATGATGTGGTTGCAACTGAACAGGGTCCTTTGGTCTTGACTAAAAATGTGGTGAAATCGATTGAAGAGATTGAAGCATTGATGGCAAAGTCAGAATAAGTTTTTCAATTTAAAAGGTGAGTATGTATGGATACTTACACCGTTTTAGTTAAGCCAGTAGAAACAAATCGTTTGATTCTACGAAAGTTTGTTGAAGGTGATGAAATCTCAATTTTTAATGAGTATTGCGGAGACAGGGAGTCTTCGAAATACTTACAAAGGTTACCCCATGCCAATATTGAGCAAACGAAGTGTATGTTCGAAAATTGGAGTGGTCAAAATGGGAGAATAATGATAAAGATTTTGCTTGGATTATTGGCGAGCGCAAAACCAATTTAGCCATAGGGCTCGTGATGTTTATTCACAAAGGAGATTATGGCGAAATTCATTTTGGGCTTGGAAGTGAGTTTCAAGGGCAGGGCTTTATGAGAGAGGCGATCACTGCTGTCATTGTCTATTTAAAAAATAACAGTAGGCTTAAAAGAATTGAGACTTTTTATGATGCAGAAAATGTGAAATCACGAAAGGTTCTGATTGAAACAGGATTTACTGAAATAACCTTGTTAAAGCATTGGGCTATATTTCCAGCTTTGGGAGATAATAAGAGAGATTGTCTAGGTTTTATGATTGAAATAAATAAAAATATTTAAATAGAAATAAGGGTAAATCATAGTGATACATATGAGATTCAGTTTTATTGCAACTTTTTTGACAGTAATGTCCTGTTCTTTGTTGGCATTTCAGCCAAGTAACATCACAAATAAGAATATTCAATTAACAAGCCAGCAATTAGACGTTATCCACCTACATTTTGGTGAGCAAGGCCTAAAAGATTTTATTCAATATAGCCATACTCCTATAGATCGCCAACCTGCTGGAATGAATTTTTTATCACTTGATTGGACAATCGTTTTTTATTGACTCAAACTATAGAATCTAAGTTCAGGCATAAAAATTCCTACAAGGAACCAAATTCCTGAAACTATCCAAACCAATAAAGCATAGGCTCTAATTTGCTCAGTATTTAAATCTGCAACAAGCCAATCAAAAAATAGACCAGCTTTCCAGCCTTTAATCAATTCTGCACCACCCCAAGAGATAACCCATTTCCAAAATAATGAATTAATAAAGAATAGTATAATCCAAATTGATAAGCTCAATTTAGCTATATTCCTAATGAGGCAAGTTGCATAGCTGTTCTATAGCTCGCTGCTACTGTGACAATACAAGTTCTATATATTGGTTGTGTTTTAACACCAGTAATATAAGCTAAGATGTTAGTGAAATATTTTCCGATATATTTAAGTCCAGGAGCTGATCCATATCCAGGTGGCTTTGGTACTAAATTAAAATTAGCAGAACAAGTTTTAATAGCGTTGATTGCTTGTGATAAAACTACTCCAATTTCTTCATTATAATCCCAAGAATTTGCAATAGATGCATTCCATATATCTGTTGCAACATTTCTTGCAGCTTCTTGATTACCGAAGGCTCTTGATTTAATTTTACTTTGTAGTTGAGTTGATGGCGTAATATAGGAGCTACAGTTGGATTTTTGATTAATATTAAATCTAAGAATTGAATTGTTATTTGAATTAGCGTAAACAATTTTAGGAGTGATAAATTGTTTTGAAAAGGCTTTGATTGTTGGGTGTAAATCTGTTGTACAGCTAGCATCATTTGTAAAATATTTTAGAATATTATTTTCCTGATCAAATGTCGCAGCAAATATTCTTCCATCCTCATAAATAGTCGCTGCTGAATAGGCTGTAGCCTCTTTATTTCTTCCTTCATAATAAAGTGCATTAGCAGTTTTTAGTTTGTATGGAGAAGCATAAGTTTCTATATTTTGATAAAACTTTGAATAATCTTGACCCAGAACTATTCGTAATTGAGACTGTATTGTTGTGTCTGATGATATATGCTCAACTATTTTAAAGGTGTCATATGATTTAATATTTAGATTATCTGTATATGCTGTTGAACTTAATAAAAATAAAACAACACCTAATATTTTAATTTTTTTCATGAATGCATGCTCAAGTTTTTTGTATTTAAGTTTTTATCAAAATTAGATTTATGATGCAATTCTGAGGGGAGTTTAATTGATACAAAATATTAATAATTACATTTTTTATTTTATATTTAATGGATATTTTATGTTAATTGTATTTAAGTGGGATTGAAGTTTTTAAATTTTCATATAGATTTATTATGTTTTGTTTTTAATTAAACATTTTTAATTGCTAATTAAATTTATTATTAAATTAAATTAAATTAAATTAAATTATATGATTATTATCGCATGGTGAATTTCTTAGTCTATAGCGGGTTTTTATTTGGGGTCTTTATTGGATGTAATTTATTCTTTATTTTTGTAGTTAAAACCTTATTTTAGTAAATCGATTGAGTGATCGAGTTTTTAAGCATTTAAAATATAATTAAGTGATAAATAAAATCAATAAAAACAACAGCGCTGGCAAGCTTGGGCAGTAAAAATAATGGAACTTGGAAATAAAAGAATATTCTACCAATACCGGCACCTAAGGCACCGCTTATATATAAGGCTGACTCATTAAGTGCAAAAGCTAAATTTCAACCACCTGTTTTTTCTGACTAAAATTTGTTGTTCATTTTGTTGAATTTTTAATGCCCAACCGTGAGTTTCTCATATTGCAATGGGTATAAGGGTAAGCCACGGCGTGATGGTTGCAAAAAATGGGATAAGTAGGAGTGCGATACTAAGAATAAACATGATGATGGCTGTTAGGTTTTATTGCTTAATCCTTTGGTTGAAATTTTCATTTTTCATACTTTTATTAAAAATAGCGTATTGATTCAGTACAAATACAGCCAACAATTTCCTATTTCAATATAAAAATAACTTTCCATGATGTAATATGAAATCAATCAAGATTATAAGTATTCAGTACGCTGAATCACATATAGAAAGGATAAAAGCATGCAACAAGAAGTCATCATCGTCGGCGGTGGAATGGTTGGGCTGAGCTTGGCTCTGATGTTGGCTAAAGCCAATATTGCGGTAAAGCTTTTAGAGGCTGTGAAATATCCAAATTATGATGATGCCAATCTTGCACCCTATCATTCCAGTTTTGATGCACGAAATACCGCGCTATCACGTCGTACCGTCCAAATTTATCAAAAACTCGGTCTTTGGGATGCTTTGCAAGAACATGCGACTCCTATTCTCGAAGTACATATCACTGAACAAGGCAGTTTTGGTAAAGCTCGCTTAGTCGCAGATCAAGAAAAAGTCGAAAGTTTTGGACAAGTGATTGAAAATGCATGGCTAGGCCGTGTACTACTGACTCAAGTTCGCCAGCAAGCTTTAATTGAATTGATTGACGGTGTACAAGTCACTTCACTAAAACAAGAGGGTGACTATGTATATGTTGAAGCCAATCGTGGTGAAGAATATACCCATTCACTTAAAGCCAAATTGTTGATTGCTGCAGATGGTCGTGATTCTTTCTGCCGCCAAGCTTTAGGTGTTGGTGTGGATGTACATGATTATGATCAGGTGGCAATTGTCACAACAGTACAAACCTCGAAACCACATCATCAAGTGGGCTTTGAACGCTTTAGCCATTTAGGTCCATTGGCATTGCTTCCATTGCCGGGGGAATGTCGTCGTTCAGTGGTTTGGCCAGTGAAAAAAGGCACTGAAGATGAATGGTTAGGGGATGAAAATGACCAACATTTCCTTGATGCTCTACAGCAAACCTATGGTGATCGCGCAGGAAAATTCCAAAAAACAGGCAAACGTTTTAGCTTCCCATTGGCACAAGTACTTGCTGAAAAACAAGCGGTGGGTCGGGTAATTTTGATGGGCAATGCTGCACATACCATTCATCCTGTTGCTGGGCAAGGTTTTAACTTGTGTATGCGTGATGCAGATGTGCTGATGCGTTATATCACAACGCAAATTGCGCAATCTGATGATATTGGTCAACCTGAGATGTTAAAGGCCTATGAACAATCTCGCTTAACTGATCAGCAGCGTGTGATTAAATTTTGTGATTCTGTAGTGCGTGGATTTAGTAATCAAAATCCGGTCTTAAAATTATTGCGTAATACCGGCTTGGTAGCTTTCGATGTGATTCCGGGGATTAAACCTTTGGTTGCCAATTATGCGATGGGATTAAAAGCATGACACAGCAAGATATGTTAGATGTGGTGATTGTTGGTGGTGGTCTGGTGGGTGGCTTAACCGCATTACTTTTAGCAAAAGGTGGTATGCAAGCCACTGTTTTAGATGCAGCCCCTATTTTAGATGCAGAAAAGACTTTAGCTGTTGCTAATCCACGGGTTTTAGCCTTGAGCCAAGCCACGATTCACTTGTTAAAAACGGTGAATGTATGGGAAAAAATCGCTCGCCAAATGCCTTATACAGGCATGCAAGTCTGGAATAAAAATGGCTATGGCGAAATTAACTTTGGGCAAGCCTCAGAAAACTTTCCCACAGCTGAGCAAAGCTTAGGTTCAATGGTTGAACCAAGTTTATTAAACCTTGCCATCCAACAGGAAATGTTGGAGCAACTGCAAGATTATCGTACTCAAGTTAAAGTTGTGCGAGTAGAGCAGGGTGTAGGCTGCTGGATCATTAAACTTGCAGATGGGACTGAGCTAAAGACCAAGTTAGTGATTGGTGCAGATGGTGCAAATTCATTTGTTCGTGATCAAGCATTTATCGATCTTGATGTTTTAGATTATCAACAGGCAGGTTTGACCTGTGCGATTCGTACCACACAACCACACCAATATGTGGCTCGTCAGATTTTCCATCCGACAGGCCCATTGGCATTTTTACCGATGGCGAGTTTAAAGCCAGAACAAGCTGAACACTGGATTTCAATCGTTTGGACCTTACCAGATGATTATGCAGAGGAATATGCGCGCTTAAATGATGCTGATTTTTGTGAGTTATTGACACGTGAAAGTCATCATATGTTGGGCAAGATCGTTGAAGCAACCCCACGGGCTCAATTTCCACTCAAGGCACGCGCAGCACAACGTTATGTAAAAGATGGGTTGGCCTTGATTGGTGATGCAGCGCATGTGATTCATCCTTTAGCAGGACAAGGTGTAAATATTGGCTGTTTAGATGCTGCTATTCTGTGTGATGTATTACTTAAAGATAAACAGCGTGGCGTCTGGGCACATGAACAAACCTTAAAGCGTTACGAACACCAACGCAAAGGGCAAAATGATGCCATGATGCATAGTATGTCGATGATTGGTTTTTTAGAAACTGCGGAAATATTTCCATTGGTTTGGGCGCGTAACTTTGGCTTAAAACAAGTTGAAAATATGCCATTTTTAAAAGATCAATTTATGGCCCAAGCCAATGGGCTAGCAACTTTAAAAAGCACGCAATATGCCATTTAATTGGATTTCTGATATTTTTTAACCAATCATTTAAACAACATTACGAATTTGATGAAAAAAAATACGATTTTGTGTATCTAGATACTAGTCGAATGGCGAAGAGCTTGATACATTTCTCTGTAAAACATCACCATTTTTCGGATGGTACATTGACGTCATTGATGGGGAGTTAAAGATGACAGATACAAATGATTATGATGATAATTCAGAAGATCATGCAGTAGACGATGATGAAGCTAAAGCGGCTGAAAAAGGTGCTGCGGCAAGTGATTCTATAGTTTCAGATACAGATTTAGCTGAAGCTGAAACACTCACTGTGACAGCGAAAAAAAGACAGCGTGAAGCGTTGGAAGATGAGGTCGCTGCATTTTTAGCGCGTGGTGGGAGAATTACCGAAGTTCCACCTGATGAATCTGCTAAAGATTGATTTTAAAAGCACCGAAAGGTGCTTTTTTAAATTTGGTTGAAATGCTGTCTATTTTTTCGATGTTTAAATCCCAATCTTAAAAAATTTTAGTGTTTGTGGCTTTTTACTTGAAATTTTAATGAACTATTTTATTTTTATGGATCCTTGCTGCTTGCTTTAAGTATATGAGTGATTAAATCATCAGGAATGTTGTACTTTTGATTATTTGTTTTCCTGTATTTATTTTTATACGTGCCAGATTGATCAGTGTGGGATTAAAATTTATAGTTTTTTAAAAGATTAAGGTAGGTAAAAAAGCGACCAGAACAATCAGTCGCCTGCAGCAATGCAGATTGAGGAATAAAGTGCGTTGAGAGAGCAAGCAAGTAGAAAAACAAACAGAATAGCGAAATAATGTGGGTTAATATATAAAGTAAGTTGAGAAATGCCTATACACGCCTTTCTCAACTCAAGAAATAAAATTATTGTTGATTAGTCAGCTCTAAAGCACGTTGATAGGCGATTTTCTTTTTGATGCCGGTTAGATCCGCAGCAAGTTGTGATGCCGCCTTGACAGATAAATCTTGTAATAAGCGATTTAAAAGTTGATCTAACTTCTCTTGTTCAACGTCTTGATCTTTGGCATCTGGTGCACCACCAATGACTAACACAATTTCACCTTTTTGCTGATTACGATCTTTTTCAATAAATGTCACCAACTCGCCCAATGTCATTTTTTTAATTGTTTCAAATGTTTTGGTAATTTCACGTGCAAAACCTACAGGGCGATCTGCGCCAAAAACATCAGCCATATCTTTGACACTATCTAAAATACGATGAGGTGCTTCATATATAATCATAGTTTGTGACTCATGTTTTAATTTTTCTAATTGAATTAATCGTTGCGATTGTTTTGATGATAAAAAGCCTTCAAAGCTAAAACGATCACTTGGTAGACCCACCGCACTTAGCGCAGCAATAGCAGCGCATGCACCCGGCACAGGAATGACGCGAATACCATTCTCCTGAGCAGCGCGTACCAATTTAAAACCCGGGTCACTAATCAATGGTGTACCAGCATCACTGACCAGTGCAATATTCTGACCACTTTTTAATTTTTCGATAAGTATATCAATTTTGTTACTTTCATTATGATCATGACACGCAGTGAGCGGAGTTGAGATATTATAGTGCTTTAATAATTGAGCAGATTGACGTGTATCTTCTGCCGCAATAACAGAAACAGACTTTAAAACTTCAATAGAACGAAAAGTCATATCATCTAAGTGCCCAATTGGGGTCGCTACGACGAATAATTGAGCACTCATAAAGGTCTCCATGAAGAATAAGTTAGTGTTGAACAGTATTAAAAGAGTGATTATGTTGGGAATGGTTGGATTCGCAATCCAAGTTCACGCAGAAATTCTGGTTATATTACCTGAAACAGGCCCTATGTCGCGAGCGGGTTTGAGTATTAAACAAGGAATATTAAGTGCCGCGCAGACATCAAAGAATGAAATACCATTAAAATTTGTCGATTCAGATCAAAAGACCATCAAAGCGCTGTTAAAACAGCATGTCAATAAAAAGACTAAAATGATTATTGGGCCTTTGGCTCGTCCTGATGTTGAGGCTTTAATTAATTTAAAGCCTAAAGTACCTGTATTGGCACTCAATGAAGTCTATCCAAGCTATAAAAGTGTTTGGCAATATAGTCTTTCTAAAAATGACGATGCATTGGCGCTGCTTGATTATATCCAGCATGATAAAGTTAGCAAACTCTATGTGGTGCGTGAAAAAGGCACAGAAGCAGAATCTATTAACTTTTTAAATGCATTATTTGCCAATTATATGGGTGAAGTTGATCCTGTAGAGCATATGCCAAAGTCGATTTCGGAGCGAGAGGGTATTTTACTTTTAGGTTCAAACCAATGGTTGACCAGTTTTCCCAAATTGCAGAAGAAAAAAATTTATACCCAAGCCATTGCCGTCGATGAAAAAAAGGCCTTGCCTAAAGGGATGAAATTCTGTGATGTTCCAGCCTTATACATCGCCGAATGGGATGATGTGGTCAAAGCCTATAAAGATAAACCGACCTCGTTACCGTATCAGCGTTTATATGCCTTTGGTGGAGATGCTTGGCATATTGCTGAACAATTTGTTTTGGACCCTAATGTAAAAAGCTTAACCTTTAATGGGCGCACTGGAAAAATTAAAATTGATGGAAATCGTGTTGAACGTATTCCACAATGTTTTGAACGTTCAAAAAATAATTTAGTACCTTTGTGATGACAGGTTTCTCATGGCAAAAAATAATTTAGGACAATGGGCGGAGCAAGAAGCAGTGAAATTACTGCTTCAACATGGCTACGATATCGTAAAATTGAATTATTTCTCGCGCTTTGGTGAAATAGATATTATTGCCCAATCTAAACAAGAGTTAATTTTTGTTGAGGTGAAAGCAAGAACTCCGACACAGATGGGGCATTCTTTTGAAACGGTAAATCAATCAAAACAACAAAAAATGATTAAAACGGCGTTTAAGTTTTTACAAGAACATCCACAATATGAACAATATTATTGCCGTTTTGATGTGATTGGTTTTGATTTACATCATAAAATTGCAAAAAACGTACAGCAAGATCTCAGTAAAATCTCTTATGATCAATCTTGGATTGAAAATGCATTTACTTTGGATGCAGACTTGATTAATCTGTGACTGAAATTTAGGTACAGTTATTTCAAAAATAAATATATTTTCCAGCATGTTAACAGCGTTTAAAATGGTTGTTTAGCAGGCTGAAATTAATAGGAGTCTTGCTGAGTGTTAAAACGTATTGTCATCACCATGATGTGTGTAGCAAGTTTATCTGGTTGCGCGAGTTTTATCTCAGGTGGTACTGGTTCTTCACCAGTGGGAACAGATAGTGGTGTTCGATCTTTAGGACAAGTGTTTATTGATTCCTCTATTGAGCGGACTGCCAAAATCAACTTGTATAAGCTTGATGCTCGATTTAAGCAATCTCGTGTCAATATTAATAGTTTTCACAGCAATGTCTTACTCACAGGTCAAGTGCCTGATGCACATCTAAAGCAATTAGCTGAAGATAATCTACGGGCAATGAGTGATGTTAAAACTGTTCATAATTATCTTACTGTGGGTAATCAGATCGGTTATAGCACGATTATGCAAGATGCATCGGTCACTGTGAATACCCGTGGTTTAGTGATGAAAGCACCAGTGGTTTCAGACAATAAAGTTTTGATTCATACAGAAGACGGCATACTGTATGTTTTAGGTCGTTTAAATAATGCTGAAATAGCAGATTTAAATGATGTTTTACAAAAAGTTGGAAATGTGACTAAAATTGTGACCTTGATTGATAACATCGAACAAACGAATAATTCAGTCCAAACTTCATCTTTCACAGCACCTGTGGTAAATAATGTACAACAACAGCCTGATGTACAGACACCTGTTGCGATTGATCCTAATGCTACAGAGCCAAACAATAATGTTATTAAACAATAGGTTAAAAGCTTTAAAAGTTAGATTTGGAAAGCAGTTTGAATACCTAAAATCTCAATTTAAATCGCACTATCAAGATTTTCGTTTATACGATTTAGGTAGTATAACTATTAATGGCTTGACCCCTAAAAAGGGCTATTCCATTCAGTATAATATTGCCTATGGCTTAAAGGCGAGACAACGTTTAGATCTATATATTTCTAATAAAAAGCAACAAAATGCGCTGATTCTTTTTGTTCATGGTGGGGCATGGAGCCATGGCGATAAAAGTGCTTATAAATTTGTAGGTGAGGCGTTTAGTCGTTTTGGCTATAACGTGGCAGTGCTGAACTATCATTTGGCACCTGAGCATAAATTTCCAAGCTATATTGATGATCTTGCTGTTGCATTGAATTATTTGGAGCAACAACAAGCACGTTTTGGTATTTCAATGGATAAAATTGCCTTGATGGGGCATTCAGCAGGCGCATTTAATATTGCGTCTTTGCTTTATCATCCTAAGCACTACCAACTAGCCATCAAACAAAATATTAAAGCTTTGATTGGAATCGCTGGACCTTATCATTTCGATTATAAAGGTGATGCTTTAGCCGAAAATGCGTTTGATCAAAGCATTCCTTACCAACAAGTAATGCCGTATTATTTTGTTGAAAAAAATGAGGTAAAGCATTATTTGTTCTTGGCTGAAAATGATCAGATTGTTAAAGCTAAAAACTCTTTAGATTTTAAACAGCAATTACTTGAACAAGGTAATCATTGTGAAATTTACACGATTCCTAAAACTGGTCATATTTCAATTATGGGCAGTGTTTCAAGTCTATTTAGTCGATTCTATAAAACCCGACCTGAAATTATTAAGGTTTTAAATGAAGCAATGAAAAATGCCTAGCGATCGCTAGGCATTTTTGATTTGAACATATCTCAATCAAGATCAGTCTTTATGCATAGGTCTATTGTGAATCACATGTTCAATCATGGCATGGGCGATACTGCCACTAAAAGGCGTTTCGGGTAGCTGATCAAATTTAAAGAACTGAGCCTCACTAATTTCTTCTTCTTGCAAGACGATTTCACCAGATTCATATTCTGCCTTAAAGGCCAACATAAGATTACTTGGAAAAGGCCAAGGTTGGCTTGATAAATATTGGACATTTTTGACATGTAGGCCAACTTCTTCCAAAGTTTCTCTTTTAACCGCTTCTTCCAGTGTTTCACCGACCTCAACAAAACCCGCAATAAGACCATACATATTGCTTTTATTCTTGGCATTTTTTGCCAATAGAATTTCGTTATCGCCACGAGTAATTATGGTGATAATACACGGTTGTACACGCGGGTATTGATGATAACGACAGCTAGGGCAGACCATAGCATATTCATTGGGATGAACCTCGGTTTCGTGGCCACAGTGGCTACAAAACTTATGGTTTCTTCGCCATTCAAGCAATTGTACAGCACGACTGGCTTGTTCAAACTCAGATTTTGTCCATTGTGAAATCAATTGTCGAATTGGGATCAATTGATATCCCTCTGGAATTTGATCTTCAATAAAAAGATCCCGGGCAATAATCTGATCGCCCGAGTTAAAGCTGATATCACTTGCTAATTTTTCTACTTTAGGCAGTTGTAAATTTTCATCCACTAAAAGTTGTTGATGGTGAAAGATATATGCAAGTGATAATTCTGACATTAGGCTACCGATTTTAAACTTTGACTACTTGTTAATGCTACATCAAACATGGATTGTAAAACAGGTTGTTTGTTTTGTAGATTTTCAATCATCATGTCTGCACTGGCTAAAACATCAAGCAGTTTATTGACTTGCGCAAGGTTAAACGCTTGTTCTTTGTTAAGACTCGTCTGAATAAACTCCGCAGAAAGCAGCAATGCCTTTTGACCATCTTTCGCTGCAAGGAACAACAGCGCACCACCAATTTCACTTAATTGTGATGGCAGTTGGTCTAAACTTGTACTTTGAGGATCTTGTAAATATTGCACCAATGTTTGTGAGCTTAAATCAACCAATGCTTTAGTCTCGGTCAATAATGCTGCATGTGCTTCATCTAGACGATCTAATGAAATCTGCAAGTTATTCACTTTTAACTGTAAACGACTCGATGTGTAATTACGCTCTAAGATACCAATCGAATTCATTGCTGATAAAATACTGTTCATCAACTGTTGTGCGTAATTTTCATCTTTGAGCATGTTGTCTTGAGACAGTAGGTCAGCCTGTTGTTTCAGTCCGCTATAGGCTTCATTAAGATTCAAGACTTTAAATACATGTGCAAGATCAGTCAGTTTGCTTTTCAATTCTTGCGTTTTTTCATCACTCATATTTTTGTAGTTAAACTCAATATCATTACGGATTTGCGACATTTCGTCCGTAATCAGTTGGCTCACACTATGAATGGTTTCAAAGTCAGGGCCATATAAATGGCGACTAAATATTTGTAGTTGAGTGTCAGTCAGAATATCTTCACCAACATTAATCTGTTCACGAATGTGTTGTGATATTTCATCTTCTTGGCTGATACAAATACTTAGGATATTGGCAGTATCTAATAAAGATGGATTGAATCCGCATAGATCTTTAAAGAATAAAGACATATTGGTTTCAATGCTGATTAGCGTTCTGAGGCGTGTGTCATTGAGAATGATATTTTCAATGTGATTTAAAGCAACTGAAACCAAAGCCCAATATTGCTCACTTGCTTGGCCTTTGGCTGCATTTGCCAAATAAGACCCAACCAGCTTGATGCCCTGTAAATCTAAATCTGTTTCTTGTTGTTTGAGCAGTTTATGCAAGCATAATTTATACAGCTTATGTACATACACTGAATGCTCTAACTCAGGTGATTGCTGCAAGTTAAAATTCGGTGTAACACAGTCGAGCAATGGAATAATCGCTTGGCCTTCTGGGGTCAGCTCTAGACCTAAAGAAAGTTCTAAGCGATTTAAGGTGTCGTGCAAAAATTGTGGTGCTCTGACTTCACGAAGGCAAATAAACTCAATATAGCGTTTGAGCATGGTGGTGCCTTCACTCAAAGCGATGACTTCTTGAGTATTGATCTCATGTGGGTTTTGCATCACTTTACGCATCACCGCTGCTGAGAGTTGCGCAATTTTAGCAACATGCGGCATATCGATGAGCATCAGCACATTTACACATTGTTCAAATTGGAGCAAAGCATCATCAATACCGAAGGGTAAAGTTTGGTCTTCAACTAAGCTACTGACAGCAGATTCTACCTGTAAAATTGAATTATCGACTTCTTTTTTAATAATAAGTAATGCTGTCGGATCAAAATGTATAGAGGTTTGGTAAGACATTGATCTGCACCTATCCTGGGTATCTGAATGTTTTATTTCATAGCCTCAAAATGAGGCTAATTTTCTAAGTTTTAATATAGCCGAAGAAGACCATCTTTACAGAAAAAATAGCCATCAATTTCAAATTTTATTTTGCAAAAATGCAGGCTTCCCCATGTTTTTCTTGAAATTGTTTGACCCAGTTCTCATGTGCTTCTAATTCTTCATCTGAAGGTAAAATGACTGGGGCATTGATTTCAATTTTTTTCCGAGTTGTATTCCTTTGAGCCTGATCAGTATGTGCAGAAAGAGCATCCATGTCAAAGGATACTTGACCACCTGTCATGGCAAGATAAACATCAGCTAAAATTTCAGCGTCGAGTAAGGCACCATGGAAAGTACGATCTCGTTGCGGAATTTCATAACGGCGAACTAGAGCATCCAAAGAGTTCTTTTGCCCAGGATGTTTGCTTTTCGCCATCGCCAAGGTATCAGTCACTTCACATACTTCTGAGAGTGCCTGTAGGCCACTGCGCTTGAACTCCATATCTAAGAAGTTCATATCGAAGCTTGCATTATGCGCAATAATTTCGCTGCCTTTTAAGTAGTCAAATAAAACTTGGGCAATTTCATTGTATTTTGGCTTATCTTTTAAAAATTCATCTGTAATACCATGGATGGCTTCTGAATCGCCAACTGGTTTCTCTGGATTAATATAAATATGAATCGAACTGCCGGTCAGTTTTCGATTGACCATTTCAATAGCGCCAACTTCAACAATTCGGTCACTGTCCTGATAATAGAAACCTGTGGTCTCCGTATCCAAAATAAACTGTTTAGGGCCATGTAACTTGACAGTAGCAGGTGTAATCACAATTTGTGGATGAATATCTCGCATTGCGGGTTGGCTCATTGCTGGCTCATCATTTTCATTGATATCTTGGGTTGATGGTTGTTCCATCACAATTTTATGCGCTGGCATGACATCCTGCTGAGGGCTAATTTCCGATTCTATCATTTCGTCTGATTCAATCAGGTCAAATCCAAAGGGATCGTCAAGCAGCCAGTCTTTTTCATCTTTTTTTTTATCATCAGCCGCTGTCATAGGTTGAGTCAGTTTGGTTGGCGCAGTGTTGTTTTTTTTTGCGTCGAGTATTTGCTGTGTACCTAAATTCGCCAATTGGTCTGCCATCTCATTGCCTGCATGTCCGGCGTGACCTTTAATCCAGTTCCATTCAATTTTGCGACCTTGGCAGGTTTGATCAAGCTTTTTCCAAAGATCTGGATTTTTTACATCTTTCCAGTTTTTCTTTTTCCAACCCTCAATCCATTCGGTAATGCCACGTTTTACATAGTTTGAATCGGTCCAAAGCACTAATTTTGCTTCGATTGGGCAAAATGCGATCCCTTCGATGGCTGCGGTAAGCTCCATGCGGTTATTGGTTGTATCAAGTTCACCACCACACAACTTATGTTCTTCTGTTTCAGTGATGATATAAGCGCCCCAGCCACCAGGACCTGGGTTGCCTTTACAAGCACCGTCGACATAAAGTGTGATTGTTTGTGACATAGTAATAACCAATGAAAGTGAATTAAGAGTTGAACATCGCGGTTTAAGAATTTATTGTATACGCAAATCGGCGTTTTCTACGCATGAACTGAGATTTTTTTAATTTCTTGTAACATTTGTATGCAATTCGCATTCAAAATTTGCCTTGTAAGCGCGTTTAGCTCTACTAAAATGGCAATGATAAAATAATTTACTAAATGTTGTTCGGAACTCTTATGTTTAAACCTACCACAATGGTGTGGCAACCTACTGCGACTGTTTTCTTTAAATTATCATTATTAACATCTGCATTCGCAGCATTAGGGTTGACTGCAGGGTGTTCTTCAACGTCGACAACATCAAAAGTTCAAACATCAAAGTCAGCAGGTATGTTGGATGCCAGCAGTTTGGACTCTCTAGAAGATTTACTTTCTGCAACAGATATTCGTGCAGTAGAGGGCGATCGCCTACTGATTTTAAAACACGGTGACGTATGGAAGCGGATGTCAGTCGGTTTTAAAATGGATGAAAATCATTGGGATCCTCGTATTGATGCGCAAAGGAGCTGGTTTGTTTCCCGCCAACCCTATATTGACCGTTTAAGCGCACGCGCATCACGCTATCTTTATCATACGGTGAAAGAGGCTGAACGTCGTGGTTTACCTACTGAATTAGCATTGTTACCGATTATTGAAAGTTCTTATGATCCAGCAGCAACCAGTAGTGCAGCAGCAGCAGGGATGTGGCAATTTATCCCAAGCACAGGAAAAATCTACGGTCTAAGACAAACCAGTTTATATGACGGGCGCCGTGATGTAGTTGAATCAACACGTGCTGCTTATGAGTTTTTAGGTAGTTTATACAATCAATTTGGCTCTTGGGAATTGGCTTTGGCCGCATATAACGCAGGTCCAGGGCGGATCCAGCAAGCAATTAACCGTAACCAAGCTGCGGGTTTACCAACAGATTATTGGTCATTGAGATTACCACAAGAAACCATGAACTATGTACCACGCTTTTTAGCAGTGGCGCAGATTATTAAAAGCCCATCTAAATATGGGGTGAGCTTACCACCGATTGCCAATCGTCCGCACTTTAGAGAAGTTGCGGTGCCACCAGGCGTACAACTCAATCAAATTGCTTCAATTACCAATTTAAGTCGTGCTGAATTATACGCGTTAAACCCTGGTCATCGTGGTGAAGTGGTTGACCCATCAAGTACCTTGCGTATTTTGATTCCTGCGGATCTTAGTCCGACGATTGATGCAAAATTAAGAGGGTTAAAACCGGGTTCTGATAGTGGGTTATGGGCAAGTAATACTGCTCCAACCACAGCTACACGAACTTTAACGCCTACAGCGGTAACCTCGACAGTCACTCAATCGATTACTCCAAGTAAAGCAACGCCACCTGCTTTAACAACAGCAAAAACCACAACCACAGGCTCATTGAGCACACTCAAAAATACACCACAAGGCTCGAATGCATTAGCGCAATTTGCTGCCAATGCTGATATTCCTAGTGCGCCACGTATTCCTGTTGCTGTGACAAATGCAGCCAATGTTAAACCTGTTGCAGCGGAACCTCCAATTTCTGCACATGAAAAAGCTCAAATCCTTGCCGCAGTAAAAGCTGAAGGTGAAAAAGAAACGGTCAAGCAAGTTTTAGAACCTCAAGCCACTCAAGCTGAAAAAGAAGAAGTGGTCAAAGAGATTAAGGCGATTGCTCCACAAGGGACAGAAGTACTTGATCCATATGATGGTAAAATTAAACTGACTGCAATTCAAACCAGTCAATCTGTTGCAGAGGTTCAAGGTAAAGAAAATACGGTTGGATTCTCATATCCTAAAGGTTTAGCAGATACCACACCTGCAAACTCGGAAGAAGCTAAACTGAATCAGGATAAGAACTTTAAGAAAACTGAAACTGAAGTTGTGGTTGAACCACCAAGAGGTAAACGCAGTACTTATACCGTTTTGGCAGGGGATACTTTAGCAACGATTGCTTTAAAGAATGGCGTAAATTGGCGCGATATTGCCAAATGGAACCAAGTTGATCCAAATGGAACTTTATTTGTTGGGGCGACTTTGTATTTATATGATGCCAAACCACAAATTGATACCCCTGTGGTTTCTCGCAAAACCACGGATTCCGCTCCTACCAATTACGTGGTTAAACCAAATGACAGTTTAACCAGTGTGGCAAATCAGTTTGATTTATCTGTCTCACAATTGGCAAATTATAATAATCTGAATAGTAACAGTAATTTATTTGTCGGTCAGAAATTAAAGCTTAAAGATGCTTCAGATGATAAATTATCTGAAATCAATAAAGCAGTTGTTCGTGCGGATACCTCTAAGCCTGTTGCAAAAATCAAAACCAAGGCTTATGCAGTTAAACGTGGCGAATATCTTAAAGTGATTGCCGATCGTTATGCTTTATCCGTACATGAACTCGCTGATTTGACTCCAGGTCTAGATACCTCAAGTAGCTTATTTGTGGGGCAAAAGATCAATGTGCCACTCAGTGAAGTCAATGAGCCAGAAGCTAAACTTGACTCTAAAGTGATTGATCAAAGTAAGTTTAAGAATATAAAAGCTGAAACAACCTATAAAACTGAGAATTATAAAGTTCAAAGTGGCGATAGCTTATCCAGTATTGCGGTTCAGTCTAAATTAAGCTTGGCAGAATTAGCTGAATTAAACAAAATTTCGACATCTAAAAACTTGCTTGTGGGTCAAATCATTAAGATCCCTGTTGGAACAACAACACCAGAAACCTATACTGTGCAATCTGGTGATAGCCTGATAGCGCTGGCAAATAAATATAATTTGCAAGTTAACCAAATTGCCGATTTAAATGGTTTAAAGAGTACATCTGGTTTATTTGTTGGGCAGAAATTGAAGTTGACTGGCACGCCTGAAAGCAGCAGTAAAGACAAAACACAAGCGAGAAATGAATCGAAATCAGAAGGCGCTAGTAAAGATATCCATGTGGTCAAATCAGGTGAAACACTGGCAAGCGTTGCAAAAAAATATAAACTGCAGTTGTCTTATTTAAGTGAATTAAATGGTTTGTCGCGTAATCAGGCTTTGGATATTGGACAACGCTTAAAGCTTGATGGGGAATTACCCAGTAAATCCACACTATCTAAAGAAAAAGAAGACCTAAAGGCGACTGCGAAAGCAACAGCTAAAGCTTCGAGTAAGAATACTGAAAGCTATGCTGTGAAGTCTGGTGAGTCGTTAAATGCGATTGCAAACCGTGTTGGTATGTCAGTTCAAGAACTGGCTGAATTGAATGATCTGAGTCCACGTGCGGGTTTACAACGTGGACAATCTATTCGTATTCCTAAAACAGTGACTGAATACAAAGTGAAAAGTGGTGATTCATTGATTCGTTTAGCCAGCAAGTTTGGGATTGATACCAGTGCACTTGCTGAGATGAATGAAATAAAACCAAACGCGTCATTACGCATTGGCAGCATAATTAAAGTTCCGAATCTTTAAGCGCCATTTTATTGGAGCAACGTTTAAAGCATAACATTTCAAAAAATTTTTTGAATAAAGGAAAATAGGGGAATGCGCCTAAGTTTTGCATATGTCAGCCCGATCGGGCTGGCATTGGGATTATATGTTGCAAGCTTAAATGTTGATGCTGCTCTACAGACAACAGCATATATTGCTGTACATAATGCTCCACAGTATGACAAAGCTCAGGCGATGCCTTATGCCAATAGCAATGCACCCAAAGGTGGCTATATCAGTACAGCGAGTATAGGCACCTTTGATAATCTCAACAGTATGAATGGCAAAGGCAGTTCAACTGAAGGGATTAATTATCTATTTGATAGCTTAATGGATAGCTCACTGGATGAGCCGGGTGTGTTATATCCGCTTCTCGCTGAAAAAGTCACTTATGATCCTGTTAAAACCAAATTTGTTATTTTCCATTTAAATCCTAAAGCCCGTTTTAGTGATGGTTCACCTGTCACGGCTGAGGATGTTAAATTTAGTTTTGATACCATTCAAAATAAAGCCAATCTAGGCTTTCAAATGTATTTGTCTGATTTAGCCAAGACTGAGGTATTGTCTAAATACCAAGTGAAAATGACATTTAAATCAGACCACAATGCAGACATGCCCTTTATTTTGGCAAAAATTGCGATTTATTCAAAAGCAGATTGGAAAAATAAAGACTATAGCAAAGTGACCTTGCAACCGATTTTAGGATCGGGGCCTTATCTGATTGAGCATATTGATTCTGGGCGCAGTATTAGCTATAAGCGCAATCCAAATTATTGGGCAAAGGACTTAGCCATCAATCGTGGTCGTTATAACTTTGATCGCATGAAATATGTTTATTATCGAAGCCCTGAAATCGCTTTTGAAGGGTTTAAATCTGGACAATATCGCTTTTATCAAGAAAAAAATGCCCGTAACTGGGTCACTGAATATAATTTTCCTGCGGTAAAACAAGGTTTGGTGAAAAAATATATTTCTAAGATTGAAACACCAGCGCTCACGCAAAGTTTGGTTTTTAATACCCGAAAGGCGCCATTCAATGATCTCAATTTTCGCCAAGCATTAACCTATGCTTATGATTTTGAATGGATCAACAAAGCATTGTTATATGGTCAAAATATTCGCTTGCAAAGCCACTTTCAAAACAGTGAGCTTGCTGCGACTGGAAAACCAAGCGCGAAAGAACTTGCAATTTTAACACCTTATTTAAAGCAATTGCCCGCATTACAACGGCAAGGTGTATTGGCAGATTGGAAATACCCAGTTTCAGATGCCAGTGGTTTTAACCGACAGAATTTATTGATTGCACGTTCGATGCTATTAAAGGCGGGTTATCGTTTTCACAATGGACTATTGGTGGATAGACAAGGTCGCCCCATTCAAATTGAATTTCTGATTCATCAAGATGGTGCACTACGGACTTTGTTGCCTTATATTCGTAATTTAAAAAAACTTGGGATTCAGGCAAATATTCGTCAAGTCGATTTACCACAATATACAGAGCGTATGCGCCGTTTAGATTTTCAGATGACCGCTATCGATATGCCGCAATCATTAACACCAGGTGCTGAACAGGCACAGATGTGGGGCAGTAAAGCTGCCGATGAAGTGGGCAATTACAATTATGCGGGGGTCAAAAGCCCAGTGGTCGATCAGCTGATTCAACAGATTATTTATGCACCAAACCGTGAACAATTGGTACTTCGTACCCGAGCACTGGATCGGGTATTACGTGCAGGCTATTATCAAATTCTGACTTATGGCAATGATAAAAACTGGTATGCTTATTGGAATATGTATCAGCAACCCAAAGTTAAACCAAAATTATCCCTCGGTTTAGAGTATTGGTGGGTAGATGCAGATCAAGCGAAAAAAGTAGAGCAATATTTAAAAAATCGAGCATTTAAAAAAGCATAATTTTAAATCTTCATGGTTAAAACATCAGTGGCTCAACGTGAGTGATGTTTAAATTGACATATCTACCCTCATGAGGTCATAAGGAACATCGTTTCAATGGGCACATATATACTCAAAAGGCTGTTACTGATCATCCCGACATTGTTCTTTGTTCTCTTGATCAATTTTGTTGTGGTTCAAATTGCACCTGGTGGGCCTGTTGAACAAGCCATTCAACAAGCGGAAAACTTCCAAGGGGTCAATATGACTGCTGGGGGGCTATCATCTTCGGTAAATAACCATGAGTATCGGGGTGCACAGGGCTTAAGCGAAGATATGGTCGATAAAATCAAACAGCAGTATGGCTTTGATCGACCTGCACATGAACGATTCTGGTTGATGTTAAAAAACTATTTAGCTTTAGATTTTGGCACGAGTTTTTTTAAAGATAAGCCAGTGACTGAGCTGTTATGGGAAAAAATGCCAGTCACCATTTCCTTGGGTGCGTGGAGCACTTTTTTAATTTATTTAATCTCAATTCCTTTAGGGATTAAAAAAGCCAAACAACATGGCTTATTTTTTGATAAATCAACCTCATTACTTTTGGCTGTGGGCTATGCCGTTCCCGCTTTTGTATTTGCAATATTGTTGATCGTATTTTTTGCTGGTGGTTCTTATTTGCAATGGTTTCCGTTACAAGGCTTTGTTTCAGACAACTTTCACAGCCTCAATCTATTTGAAAAAATAGCAGATTATTTTTGGCACATGGCTTTACCTTTGCTGGCCATGGTGTTGGGCGGATTTGCAAGTTTAACCTATCTGACAAAATATTCATTTATGGAAGAGCTCAATAAGCAGTATGTGCTTGCGGCACGAGCAAAAGGCTTAACTGAAAATGACGTGTTATATAAACACGTGTTTCGCAATGCATTGTTGGTGATTGTTGCAGGCTTGCCTGAAGTATTGGTTGGGGTGTTCTTTGTTGGAAATCTACTGATTGAAATTATTTTTAACTTGGATGGCTTAGGCTTGCTGGGTTTTGAAGCCGTACAACAACGTGATTATCCAGTGATTTTTGGCGCTTTGTTCTTTCTGACCTTATTTGGGCTGATTTTACGTT
>Ga0207655_1000334_pt1 | contig 68683 bp, 65 predicted proteins | sample KBSM44metaG_FD_184398 | JGI IMG/M metagenome (GOLD analysis project Ga0207655, IMG submission 184398) | Miscanthus rhizosphere microbial communities from Kellogg Biological Station, Michigan, USA - KBS M4-4 metaG (SPAdes) (version 2) | ecosystem: Host-associated > Plants > Roots > Rhizosphere >...
GCACGACCCACCAGCCTGAATAAATTTGAAGTACATCCCGCAAGGGGTCGTTAGCTCAGTTGGTAGAGCAGTTGACTTTTAATCAATTGGTCGCAGGTTCGAATCCTGCACGACCCACCAATGTAGAAAGGCGCCCTAAAGGCGCCTTTTTGCTATCTGCAGTTTTTGTAGGCCGGGTAAGGCGAAGCCGCCACCCGACAAATGCTATCCGCACCTAATCCCGGTGACTTTTTTCCTCAAGTTCGCTATTTTGTTTAGTATACAAAACACAATTGCCATCCGTTTTGCTATGTTGCGCAAAAGAAAGGCAATATTGTTAAGCCAGTAAAACGAGAAGCCATAATGAGTGTGATGTTTGATCCAGAAGTCGCAATTTATCCCTTCCCGCCAAAACCCGTCCCGCTAAGTCAGGATGAAAAGCAGTTCTACCGCGAGAAGATCAAGCGCCTTCTCAAAGAACGCGATGCGGTGATGGTGGCGCATTATTATACCGATCCTGAAATTCAGCAGCTGGCGGAAGAGACGGGTGGATGCATTTCCGATTCGCTGGAGATGGCGCGCTTTGGGGCAAAGCATCCCGCTTCGACGCTTCTAGTTGCCGGCGTGCGTTTTATGGGGGAAACGGCAAAAATTCTCAGCCCTGAAAAAACCATCCTGATGCCGACGCTCAACGCCGAATGTTCGCTCGACCTTGGCTGCCCTATTGATGCGTTCACCGCCTTCTGCGATGCGCATCCCGACCGCACCGTCGTGGTCTATGCCAATACCTCTGCGGCGGTAAAAGCGCGTGCGGACTGGGTGGTAACCTCCAGCATTGCCGTCGAGCTGATTGAGCACCTGGATAGCCTGGGAGAAAAAATCATCTGGGCACCGGATCGCCACCTGGGAAGCTACGTGCAAAAGCAGACCGGTGCGGATGTGCTGTGCTGGCAGGGGGCGTGCATCGTTCACGATGAGTTTAAAACGCAGGCGCTGACCCGGATGAAGGGGCTCTACCCTGACGCCGCTATTCTGGTGCACCCTGAATCACCCCGGTCGATTGTCGATATGGCGGATGCGGTCGGCTCAACCAGCCAGCTTATCAACGCGGCAAAAACACTGCCCCACAAGCAGCTTATCGTGGCGACCGATCGCGGGATCTTCTACAAGATGCAGCAGGCGGTGCCGGAAAAAGAGCTCCTGGAAGCGCCAACGGCAGGAGAGGGGGCGACGTGCCGCAGCTGCGCGCACTGTCCGTGGATGGCGATGAACGGGCTGAAGGCTATTGCTGAAGGGTTAGAAACCAGCGGCGCCGCGCATGAAATCCACGTGGATGCTGCCCTGCGCGAAGGGGCGTTAATTCCGCTTAACCGCATGCTGGATTTTGCGGCTACACTACGTACTTAATTCAATACGCTCTGGGGAAAAGATGGATTTTTTTAGCACGCAGAACATCCTGGTTCATATACCGATTGGTGCAGGTGGCTATGACCTGTCATGGATTGAGGCCGTCGGCACCCTGGCGGGCCTACTCTGTATCTGGCTGGCAAGTCTTGAGAAAATCAGCAATTACGCGTTCGGACTGATTAACGTTACGCTCTTTGCAATCATCTTCTTCCAGATCCAGCTATACGCCAGCCTGCTTTTGCAGCTGTTTTTCTTCGCGGCAAATATTTACGGCTGGTACGCCTGGTCGCGGCAGAACGGTCAGCAGGAGGCGGAACTGCAGATCCGCTGGCTGCCTTTGCCCAAGGCAATCGGCTGGCTAACGGCCTGTGTGGTTGCGATCGGACTCATGACCGTCTTTATAAACCCGGTATTCGCCTTTCTGACGCGCATTGCGGTGTCGGTGATGTCCGCTGTCGGGTTGAACGTGACCATGCCTGAGCTTCAGCCAGATGCCTTCCCGTTCTGGGATTCCTGCATGATGGTGCTGTCGATTGCGGCGATGGTCCTCATGACCCGTAAGTACGTTGAGAACTGGCTGCTGTGGGTCATCATTAACGTCATCAGCGTCGTTATCTTTGCGTTGCAGGGCGTGTATGCGATGTCGCTGGAGTATCTGCTCCTGACCTTCATCGCCCTGAACGGCAGCCGCATGTGGATTAACAGCGCGCGTGAGCGTGGCTCTCGCGCGCTTTCCAGCTAATGGTGATGATGATGTGAATGGCCGGACTGCGCCTCGCTCAGGTGGCAGTCTGGCCCGTTACAGGGTTGATACTCCATCTGGATGGTTGCGTGCGCAATCTCATAGTGATGTTCGAGAAAGTGGCGGATACGTTCAAGCAGCGCATCGTGATCGTGGGGCGGTATCACCTGGGCGTGTAGCGTCATGATCGGTTTCTCCCCCACCAGCCAGACGTGAACGTGGTGAACGTTTCGCACCTCCGGTATGGAACGGCACAGGTTACGCTTCAGTTCACCGATATCCAGCGCCGCAGGCGCGCCTTCGAGCAGCTCATTGACGCTCTCCTTCAACAAACGCCAGGCGCTGCGCAAAACAAGGCACGACACCAGTACCGAAAGTATCGGATCGATGGGCGTCCAGCCGGTGCCGAGGATAATCAGTGCCGCAACTATTGCGCCAACCGAGCCCAGCAAATCTCCCAGAACGTGCAGCGCCGCTGCGCGCACGTTAAGGTTCTTTTCGCTGCTTCCGCGATGCAGTACCCAGAAGGCGAGAATGTTGGCCAGCAGCCCGGCAATGGCGATTATCATCATCGTCCATCCGGCTATGGGCTGCGGATGCCTGAAGCGCTGGAAAGCCTCCCAAACGATAAGAATAGTGATCGCGACCAGTGCGATAGCGTTAACGAAGGCGGCGAGCGTAGTGAGCCTGAGCCAGCCGAACGTGTGACGAGCATTGGGTGGACGACGCGCGAACTGCACGGCTAATAATGCGAAAAGCAGGGCGGCGGCATCGGTAAGCATATGCCCGGCGTCAGCCAGCAGAGCCAGAGAGCCTGACACCAATCCCCCGATAACCTCAATGACCATAAACGTCGCGGTGACGCCAAAGGCCAGCAGCAGACGTTTTGCGTTGTCATCCCCGGGAGTAGCGGTGTGTGAATGCGAGTGCGACATATCTTATTCCCTGATTGATTGATCTCCTGATTGTAGCGTTTTTAATGAGTTAAATAAAAAAGGAGAGCACAGGCTCTCCTTTTTTCACGGCAGCTTATGATTACTGCGTAGTGCCGTCCGTTTTGGTATCGGCATCATTACCCACTTTGTCATTTGGGTTCGGGCATTTACCGTCTTTACACATGGAGTTTTTGTGCACTTCATCGGTGGTCATGCCATCGTGATTCATCGTCCCTGAATCGGTCCCGTTCGGATGCAGCATTGTGCCACCGGTGTTGGTATTGCCGGTGTTGATGTTGTTGTTATCAACGTTGTTTGGGGCAATATTCTGTTTGGCATCCGGAGCGACCTGGCCCGCTTCTGCGGCGGCATTGGCATCGCCGTTGCTGCCAGAAGCGCTCGAATCGGCCGCAAGGGCGCTGCCGCTTGCCAGGGTAAGGGTTGCTGTCAGGAAGAGTGTGGCCAGTTTCGTCATTTTCATCATGGTGCTCCTGTTCTGGTCGTTATGCTGGATAACATTTTCCAACAGTGCATCTCGTGCAGTGGCGAAAGATTCCACCATTCTGACTTACGTCAGTATGGAATCGCGTATAAGCAATAAAAGTTGGTTGTTACAATTAAAAAGTCTAGAGCAGATCTCATTTTTCGCTATTTTGTGGCGTTTATTAGGTCAATTCCAGGAATTATCTGCGCGAAGTGTAAAAGCCAGTTTACACTTCCAGGCCGACGATATAGATTGAAAGGATTGCATTCCTTACGAAAGATATGGCAGAGCTGGAAAGAAGATGAATTATCAGAACGACGATTTACGCATTAAAGAGATCAATGAGTTATTACCTCCTGTAGCACTCCTTGAGAAATTCCCCGCCACTGAAAATGCTGCAAATACGGTGTCTCATGCCCGCAAAGCGATCCACAAGATCCTCAAAGGTAATGACGATCGTCTTCTGGTGGTGATTGGCCCGTGCTCTATTCACGATCCCGCAGCGGCAAAAGAGTACGCAGCGCGTCTGCTTACCCTGCGCGAGGAGCTGAAAGACGAGCTGGAAATCGTGATGCGCGTGTACTTTGAAAAGCCGCGTACCACGGTGGGCTGGAAAGGGCTGATTAACGACCCGCACATGGACAACAGCTTCCAGATCAACGACGGACTGCGCATTGCGCGCAAGCTGCTGCTGGAAATCAATGACAGCGGCCTTCCGGCCGCGGGCGAATTCCTGGATATGATCACGCCGCAGTATCTGGCCGACCTGATGAGCTGGGGCGCAATTGGCGCGCGTACCACGGAATCCCAGGTTCACCGCGAGCTGGCTTCCGGCCTTTCATGCCCGGTTGGCTTTAAAAATGGCACTGACGGTACGATCAAAGTCGCCATCGACGCGATCAACGCCGCGGGCGCGCCGCACTGCTTCCTCTCTGTGACCAAATGGGGCCACTCAGCGATTGTTAACACCAGCGGTAACGGCGATTGCCACATCATCCTGCGCGGCGGCAAAGAGCCGAATTACAGCGCGAAACACGTGGCCGAAGTGAAAACGGGCCTCGAAAAAGCGGGCCTGTCACCGCAGGTGATGATCGACTTCAGCCACGCTAACTCCAGCAAGCAGTTTAAGAAGCAGATGGAAGTGGGCGCGGACGTTTGCCAGCAGATCGCCGGCGGCGAGCAGGCGGTGATTGGCGTGATGATCGAGAGCCACCTGGTGGAAGGTAATCAGAACCTGGAAGGCAGCGAGCCGCTGGTTTACGGTAAGAGCGTCACGGATGCCTGCATCGGCTGGGACGATACCGATACGCTCCTGCGCCAGCTGGCGAACGCGGTAAAAGCGCGCCGGGGCTAACTCCTGCAGCACAAATAAAAAAGCGCGGAAGGCTCCGCGCTTTTTTTATGCCTGGCGAAAATTACTTCGCTTTACCCTGGTTCGCGACAGCCGCTGCTTTAGCAGCGATTTCGTCAGCGTTACCGAGGTAGTAGTGTTTGATCGGTTTGAAGTTTTCATCGAACTCATACACCAGTGGTACGCCGGTAGGGATGTTCAGTTCGAGGATCTCGTCTTCACCCATGTTGTCCAGGTATTTTACCAGCGCACGCAGGGAGTTACCGTGAGCGGCGATGATCACGCGCTCACCGCTTTTCAGGCGTGGCAGAATGGTTTCGTTCCAGTATGGCACAACGCGATCGATGGTCAGCGCCAGGCTTTCAGTCTGCGGCAGCTCGGCATCGGTCAGTTTTGCGTAACGTGGATCGTGGCCCGGATAGCGCTCGTCATCTTTGCTCAGCTCTGGTGGGGTCACCGCAAAACCGCGACGCCACTGCTTAACCTGCTCGTCGCCGTATTTCTCAGCGGTTTCCGCTTTGTTCAGACCCTGCAGCGCACCGTAGTGGCGCTCGTTCAGCTTCCAGGATTTTTCAACCGGCAGCCAGGCCTGATCCAGCTCGTCCAGCACGTTCCACAGCGTGTGGATGGCACGTTTCAGCACAGAGGTGTAAGCAAAATCAAAGGTGAAGCCTTCATCCTTCAGCAGTTTGCCTGCCGCTTTGGCTTCGCTTACGCCTTTCTCGGACAGATCAACGTCGTACCAACCGGTGAAGCGGTTTTCGTTGTTCCACTGGCTTTCGCCGTGACGCACCAGAACCAGCTTAGTTACAGCCATATCGTACTCCTCATAAGCTTTATTGAATGATAACAATTCTCATTATATTGCCGTGGACCTGCCAGCAGCAACGCTTAACCCTAACCATAGCGAAAATAGTCTCTGAGTGTAAGGTGCTTGTGAATCCAGGGTTATGATTTTGTCTGCGATCGGCGCTATTTTCAGCAAGGCGAACAGAAAAAAGCCCTCGATGTGAGGGCTGGCGTTATTTGCCGGATGGCGTTTGCTTATCCGGCCTACCCGTAGACCCATGCAAGCGTAGCGCCGCCGGGCATTAAGCGTGCGGAATGAAATGATACTCTGTGACGCTCACGTACTCTTCGCCGGGGCGCAGCACGCAGTCAGGCTGCGGCCATTCCGGGTGATTCGGGCTGTCGGGCAGGAACTCGCTTTCCAGCGCCAGACCTTGCCAGTCGCTGTACTCCTCGTGCTCGCGCGCCGTTGTTCCGCCGAGATAGTTGCCCGAATAGAACTGCAGGGCAGGCGCGGTGGTGTAGACCGTCATCTGCAGCTTCTCATCTGCAGACCAGACCTGTGCGGCGGGTTGGGTGACATCACCTTTGGCCTGCAGCAGAAATGCGTGGTCGTAACCTTTCACCTTGCGCTGGTCATCGTCGCTCATGAAATCCCGGGCAAGGGTTTTTGCCTCACGGAAATCAAAGCTGTTGCCGATTACCGATTTTAGCCCCTGATAGGGGATCCCCATCTCATCTACCGGCAGATACTCATCCGCAAGGATTTGCAGCCTGTGGTTACGCACGTCGCACTGGTTCCCGTCAAGGTTGAAGTACGCGTGGTTGGTCAGATTGACCGGGCACGGCTTATCAACCGTTGCGCGATACTCAATGGCGATGCGGTTATCTTCGGTCAGGGTAAAACGCGCCGTTGCGGCAAGATTGCCCGGGAAGCCCTGATCGCCATCCTGTGAGTCCAGAGAAAACAGCGCTTCGGCGTCATTTTGCAGCACAATTTTCCAGCGGCGTTTATCAAACCCGTCCGGGCCGCCGTGCAGCTGGTTCTCACCCTGGCTTGGAAGCAGGGCGTACTGCACGCCGTCGAGCTCAAAACGGCTCTTCGCGATGCGGTTAGCATAGCGCCCAACGGACGCGCCCAGATAGGCGGACTGATTGACGTACTGCTCAGGCGAGGCGCAGCCGAGCAGGGTCTCGCGCACGGTGCCGTCCGGCATTGGTATGCGGGCGGAAAGAAGGGTAGCTCCCCAATCCATTACCGTGACCACCATCCCTGCACTGTTGCGCAGGGTTAACAGGCGATACGGCAGACCATCCGGTGCCAGGGTTGGCGTTTCGTTTAGCACTGTCCGGCTCCTTGTGATGCTTTGCAGACGTAGAATGTTTCTTTGATACCCGTTTTGGCTTCGTATTGTTTCGCTACGGCGTCCTCAACGGCAGGGACCAGCTCTTCCGGGACCAGCGCGACGATGCAGCCGCCAAAGCCACCGCCGGTCATACGCACGCCGCCCTTATCGCCGATGGCCGCTTTGACAATCTCTACCAGGGTGTCGATCTGCGGAACGGTGATTTCAAAATCATCGCGCATGGACGCGTGTGATTCCGCCATCAGCTCGCCCATGCGCTTCAGGTCGCCTTTCGCGAGGGCAGTTGCCGCTTCAACGGTACGGGCATTCTCCGTCAGGATGTGACGAACGCGTTTCGCCACGACCGGGTCCAGCTCGTGCGCCACCTTGTTAAACTCATCGAGCGAAACGTCACGCAGGGCAGGCTGCTGGAAGAAGCGCGCGCCGGTCTCACACTGCTCGCGGCGGGTGTTGTACTCGCTACCTACCAGGGTGCGTTTGAAGTTGCTGTTGATAATCACGACCGCCGCGCCTTTTGGCAGCGGAACCGCCTTAGTGCCCAGCGAGCGGCAGTCGATTAACAGCGCATGCTCTTTTTTGCCCAGCGCGGAGATCAGCTGATCCATGATGCCGCAGTTGCAGCCCACAAACTGGTTTTCCGCTTCCTGGCCGTTCAGCGCGATTTGCGCCCCGTCCAGCGGCAGATGATAAAGCTGCTGGAAGACGGTGCCCACGGCCACTTCAAGTGATGCAGAGGAGCTCAGGCCTGCGCCCTGCGGCACGTTGCCGCTGATGACTAAATCCGCACCGCCAAAGTTCTTGTTTCGCTTCTGCAGGTGCTTTACCACGCCGCGCACGTAGTTGGACCACTGCTGGCTGTCGTGCGTCACAATCGGAGCATCGAGGGAAAACTCGTCAATTTGGCTGTCGTAATCGGCAGCAATGACGCGCACCTTGCGATCGTCGCGCTTTGCGCAGCTGATGACCGTCTGATAATCGATGGCGCACGGCAGCACGAAGCCGTCGTTGTAATCGGTATGCTCACCGATCAGGTTAACGCGACCGGGCGCCTGGATAACGTGGGTGGCAGGGTAGCCAAATTTTTCAGCAAACAGGGATTGTGTTTTATCTTTCAGACTCATTTTTTAGACTCCTGATTCGCGGTAATGGACATCGCTAACGGCGCGCAGACGTTCTGCAGCCTGTTCTGCCGTCAGGTCACGCTGGGTTTCCGCCAGCATTTCGTAGCCCACCATAAATTTACGCACCGTCGCAGAGCGCAGCAGCGGCGGATAGAAATGGGCGTGCAGCTGCCAGTGCTGATTCTCTTCGCCGTTAAACGGCGCGCCGTGCCATCCCATAGAGTAGGGGAAAGAGCACTGAAAAAGATTGTCATAGCGGCTGGTCAGCTTTTTCAGCGCCAGGGCAAGGTCGTCGCGCTGCGCGTCGCTGAGATCGGTAATGCGCTGTACGTGCGCTTTCGGCAGCAGCAGCGTTTCAAACGGCCACGCGGCCCAGTAGGGCACTACCGCCAGCCAGTGTTCGGTTTCCACCACGGTACGGCTGCCGTCTTTCAGTTCACGCTGCGTGTAGTCCACCAGCATCGGCGAGCCGTTTTCCGCGTAATACGCTTTCTGCAGACGGTCTTCACGCTCGGCTTCGTTAGGCAGGAAGCTGTTCGCCCAGACCTGACCGTGCGGGTGCGGGTTAGAGCAGCCCATGGCCGCACCTTTGTTTTCGAACACCTGCACCCACGGATAGGTCTGGCCCAGTTCCGCGGTTTGCGCCTGCCAGGTGCTGACGACCTCTTTCAGCGCGTCCACGCTCAGCTCCGGCAGCGTTTTGCTGTGATCGGGCGAGAAGCAGATCACGCGGCTGGTACCGCGCGCGCTTTCGCAGCGCATCAGCGGATCGTCACTTTGTGGGGCATCCGGCGTGTCGGTCATCAGGGCGGCGAAATCGTTGGTGAAGACGAAGGTGCCCTTGTAGTCCGGGTTTTTATCCCCGGTAACGCGCGTGTTGCCCGGACAGAGGAAACAGTCCGGGTCGTGCTGTGGCAGCGTCTGTTTTGCAGGCGTCTCCTGCGCCCCCTGCCAGGGGCGCTTGGCGCGATGCGGGGAAACCAAAATCCATTGTCCGCTTAACGGATTAAACCGACGGTGCGGATGATCGACGGGGTTGAATTGCGTCATGACGGATCCTTAGTCCGGATAGCCCTGCGGATGGCGTGACTGCCAGTGCCAGGTATCCTGTGCCATTTCATCAAGCGTGCGCGTCACACGCCAGTTAAGCTCTTTATCGGCTTTGGTTGCATCAGCCCAGTACGCCGGCAGATCGCCATCGCGACGCGGCGCGAAGTGATAATTCACCGGCTTACCGCAGGCTTTGCTGAACGCGTTAACGACATCCAGCACGCTGCTGCCGATACCCGCGCCGAGGTTATAGATATGCACGCCCGGTTTGTCCGCCAGTTGCTGCATGGCCGCAACGTGGCCGTCGGCCAGATCCATGACGTGGATATAGTCGCGCACGCCGGTGCCGTCTTCAGTGGGATAGTCGTTGCCAAAAATCGCCAGCGAGTCGCGGCGGCCTACCGCCACCTGCGCGATGTACGGCATCAGGTTGTTGGGAATACCCTGCGGATCTTCGCCCATATCGCCCGACGGATGGGCGCCGACCGGGTTGAAGTAGCGCAGCAGCGCAATGCTCCACTCCGGCTGGGCTTTTTGCAGATCGGTCAGGATCTGTTCCACCATCAGCTTGCTTTTGCCATACGGGCTTTGCGGTGTACCGGTCGGGAAGCTTTCAACGTAAGGGATTTTGGGCTGATCGCCATAGACGGTGGCGGATGAGCTGAAGATGAAGTTTTTCACGCTGGCAGCGCGCATGGCGGAGATTAAACGCAGCGTGCCGTTGACGTTGTTATCGTAATACTCAAGCGGCTTTGCCACCGATTCGCCGACCGCTTTCAGGCCCGCGAAGTGGATAACGGTATCGATCGCATGATCGTGAAGGATTTCGGTCATCAACGCTTCATTGCGGATGTCGCCTTCCACGAAAGTAGGTTGTTTACCGCCAAGACGTTCAATCACAGGCAGCACGCTGCGCTTACTGTTGCACAGGTTGTCGAGGATGATGACATCATGGCCGTTTTGCAGTAGCTGCACGCAGGTATGACTACCAATGTAACCGCTACCACCTGTTACCAGAACTCGCATATTTCGCTCCATTGGGCTTATGGTATGAATTAACCATAGCATAACAGAGATGCGAAAAGTGTGACATGGGATAAAATAGTGGAATCGTTTACACCGATTTTCACTCGCCATTTTTGCAGGGATAGCGGCATTCTAAATCAAAGAGATAGGAATGTAATGCTGCAGGTTATCTGAAAAGAGGAGGGCAGCGCCCTCCGGGTTTAGTCAATCTTGCTCAGAAGGTAGCGATAGCTTTCGCCGGCCGGGACAAACTCAAGCCGGTGGGTGATGCAGGAAGGGGCATCTTCTGCGTGGTGTGACACAAAAAGCAGCTGCGTTTCGCCTTCGCCTATCAGCACGTCCACGAAGCGGCGGATCAGCTGGCGGTTAAGCGGGTCCAGCCCCTGAAGCGGCTCATCCAGGATCAGCAGCGTCGGGTGTTTCACCAGCGCGCGCACGATCAGCGCCAGCCGCTGCTGTCCCCACGACAGGCTATGAAACGGCGCATCGGCGACCCGGCTATCCATGCCCAGGATATCCAGCCACTGCTGGGCCAGCTTGTGCTGTTTGTCCGATACCGCCTGATAAATGCCGATAGAGTCAAAATAGCCGGAGAGGATCACGTTGCGTACCGTGGTGCTGACGCGGTAATCCAGATGCAGGCTGCTGCTGACGTAGCCGATGTGCTTTTTGATGTCCCAGATGGTTTCGCCGCTGCCGCGACGGCGGCCGAACAGCGTCAGATCGTTACTGTAGCCCTGGGAATGATCGCCGGTAATCAGGCTCAGCAGGGTAGATTTACCCGCGCCGTTAGGGCCAACAATCTGCCAGTGTTCACCCGGGTTAACCGTCCAGCTCAGGTGATTGAGAATCGGACGATCGTCATAGGACACTACGCCGTCGCGTAGCACTATGCGCGGCTGGTGGGGATCGAGCCCATGACGCGCCGACGGGGCATCGAGTTCCGGAAGCGAGATGCCATCCAGCTTCTCGCTGTGCGCGAGCTGGGCAATCAGCGCCTGCTTGAGCAAGGCCGATTTTTCACCGGTTTCGGTCAGGCTACAGTCCGCCAGCACGCCCGCGTTCTGCACGAACGCCGGGATTTCATCGAAGCGATTAAGCACCAGCACGATGGTGTATCCCTCCTGATTGAGCGAACCGAGCAGGGTTGCCAGCTGGGCGCGGGACTGCACGTCCAGTCCGTCGAAAGGTTCATCCAGGATCAGCAGCTCGGGCTCGCTCATCAGTGCCTGGCACAGAAGCGTTTTGCGCGTCTCGCCGGTCGAGAGGTACTTGAAGCGCCGATCGAGAAGGGCGGTAATGCCAAACTGCGCTGCCAGCTGCTGGCAGCGGGCGGGATCGTTGACGCTGTCCTGAATAATTTCTGCCGTGGTGCGGCCTGTATCCTCTTCACCGGGGCTAAGCAAATCGGTGTTGTTGCGCTGCCACTCGTCGCTGACCAGCTTTTGCAGCTGTTCAAACGAGAGGCGAGTCAGGCGGGTAAAGGTGGTATGGCGTTCGCCTTTGAGCTGAGTCAGCTCACCGGCCAGGGCACGCGCCAGCGCGGACTTGCCGCTTCCGTTAGTGCCGACAAACGCCCAGCTTTCGCCCGCGCGCAGTATTAAATCAGGAAGCGTGAGCGTGCGGGTGTCGCTAAGACGAAACGTGCCTTGCGAAATATGCAATGATGACATGATTTATCCCATTTTTTGCAGCAATTAACGTCAGGGATACTCACTGTCGGCACGATTGTCAATGCGCTTAGCACAACGTGGCGAGAATCACCCGGTCTGCATTGAAATATGCGGTAACTTCAGCACCTTCTTCTAGTTCAGTCGCCTGGGCTGCGGGTACGGTGGCGCAGAGCATCTGCCCGTCCGGCAGCGTCATCAATACCTCACACTGCTCGTCGCCGCGTTCAATATGGCTGATTGCGCCCTGCAGCTGATTATCGGCATCTTTAGCCCGCTCGGGATTAAGGGTGATGCTGACCCACGGGGCTTTAAGTAAGACCAGCACTTCTTTGCCTTCGTCCAGCCCGAGGCGCTGCCCGCTTTGCGCGGTAATCGCCGCTTTCAGGCGGGTCGCGCCATCCGCCAGCAGGATGTCGATATGCTGCTGTACCTGCGAATTGTCGCGAGCCGTTACCGTACCAAACCACTGGTTACGCGCGCTCGTCTGGAGCGAGAAGCGGGAAATGGCGGCTAACAGGCTGTCCAGCGGGAGGTTGTCATCGTCGCTCAGCACGTCAAAGGCCTTCTGCTGGATCTGAGCGAGCAGATCGTAAAGCTGAATCAGACGCTGCCCGTAGCGGGTAAGCACCGCGCCGCCGCCGCCTTTGCCGCCCGTGGCGCGGTCAACCAGCGTTTGTTCGCTCAGGGTGTTCATTTCGTTGATGGCATCCCAGGCACTTTTGTAGCTGATGCCCGCGTTTTTAGCCCCCTGGCTAATTGAGCCCGTTTGTTCTATTTGTTTAAGCAGGGCGATACGTCGCGGATCGGCGAAAAGCTTCTGCTGAAGTCGTAAGGTGAGGAGAATTTCGGCCTGCATAACAGTGTCCTGACAAAAAGGCTATTGTGACCCAAATGGTGCAGGGCGCAAAGTGCACCGCACAAAAGGGGATGTTTTTCTCACTTTTCAGGGTAGAATACGCTATTCACAATAACTGGAGAAAACCATGTTAGAGTTGTTGAAAAGTCTGGTATTCGCGGTAATCATGGTACCAGTAGTGATGGCCATCATCCTCGGTGCCATCTACGGCCTGGGTGAAGTGTTCAACGTCTTTTCGAACATTGGTCACAGAGACCAGCCTAAAAAGCAGCAATGATTCCTCGTAAAACGCCCGGCTAGCCCGGGCGTTTTGCTCTCAAGTATTTCCCTCTCTCGCCGATATTATCTGTAGCATTGTGTCGATTTACTCATTAATCGGTACGATATAACGCTAGAATATCCCCGGAGTTGTCGTTATATTTGTGTTTATATAACGAAACTCGCAGGAGCTACAGATGGCACGTACATGGGTACGCCTTTTCGCAGGCGCAACGCTAACGCTTTCCCTTACCGGACACGCGCTGGCCGACGAAGGTAAAATTACGGTTTTTGCGGCGGCATCGCTGACCAACGCAATGCAGGATATCGCCGCGGCGTACAAGAAAGAGCAAAAAGTGGACGTGGTCTCCTCTTTCGCCTCTTCGTCTACGCTGGCACGCCAGATTGAAGCGGGCGCACCTGCTGACCTGTTTATCTCTGCCGATCAGAAGTGGATGGACTACGCGGTTGATAAGAAATCGATTGATACGACAACCCGCGACACGCTGCTCGGCAATAGCCTGGTTGTGGTTGCACCAAAGGCCAGCGCGCAGGGCGAAATCACCATCAACAAAGAGACAAACTGGACCCATCTGTTAAGCGGTGGCCGCCTGGCGGTCGGCGATCCGGATCATGTTCCGGCAGGCATTTACGCAAAAGAGGCGCTGCAAAAGCTGGGCGCCTGGGAGACGCTTTCGCCTAAACTGGCTCCCGCGGAAGACGTTCGCGGCGCGCTGGCGCTGGTCGAGCGCAGCGAAGCGCCGCTGGGGATTGTTTACGGCTCCGACGCCGTTGCCAGCAAGGGCGTGAAGGTGGTGGGTACTTTCCCGGAAGACTCCCATAAAAAAGTGGAATACCCTGCTGCGATTGTTGATGGACATAAAAATGCGACCGTGACGGCCTTCTATGACTACCTGAAGGGGCCAGAAGCGTCAGCAATCTTTAAACGTTATGGATTTACGACTCGCTGATGATATTGACCGATCCTGAATGGCAGGCCGTGCTGCTGAGCCTTAAAGTCTCTTCCCTGGCAGTGGTGCTGAGTTTGCCCTTCGGGATCTTCTTTGCCTGGCTACTGGTCCGCTGTAAGTTTCCGGGCAAAGCCCTGCTGGACAGCGTGCTTCATCTTCCTCTCGTGCTGCCGCCCGTGGTGGTCGGCTATCTGTTACTCATCTCTATGGGTCGGCGCGGTTTTATCGGCGAGAAGCTTTACGACTGGTTTGGCCTGACGTTCGCGTTTAGCTGGCGCGGGGCGGTGCTGGCGGCGGCGGTGATGTCCTTCCCGCTGATGGTCAGGGCGATCCGCCTGGCGCTGGAAGGCGTCGATATTCGGCTTGAGCAGGCGGCCCGCACCCTGGGCGCCGGGCGCTGGCGCGTCTTTTTTACCATCACGCTACCCCTGACGTTGCCCGGCATTATTGTGGGTACGGTGCTGGCCTTTGCCCGCTCGCTGGGCGAGTTTGGCGCAACAATCACGTTTGTGTCGAATATTCCCGGCGAGACGCGAACCATCCCCTCGGCAATGTATACCCTGATTCAAACGCCGGGCGGTGAAGGCGCTGCGGCGCGGCTGTGCATCATCTCAATCGTGCTGGCGCTGGTTTCTCTGCTGGTGTCTGAGTGGCTGGCGCGTCTTAGCCGCGAGCGGATGGGGAAATAATCATGCTTGAGCTTAACTTCACCCAGACGCTGGGAACGCATACCCTCACGCTTAACGAGACGCTGCCCGCGAGCGGTATTACCGCCATTTTCGGCGTATCGGGCGCGGGGAAGACCTCGCTAATCAATGCGATTAGCGGCCTGACGCGCCCTCAGTCGGGCCGGATCGTCTTAAATAACCGCGTCTTAAATGACGTGGAGAACAAGATTTACCTCTCGCCGGATAAGCGCCGTATTGGCTATGTCTTTCAGGACGCGCGGCTTTTTCCGCACTACAGCGTGCGCGGCAACCTGCGCTACGGGATGGCGAAAGGCATGGCTGCGCAGTTTGATAAGCTGGTGGCGCTTTTAGGCATTGAACCGCTGCTCGACAGGCTGCCTTCTTCGCTTTCGGGCGGTGAGAAGCAGCGCGTGGCGATCGGCAGGGCAATATTGACCGCGCCGGAATTGCTGCTGCTCGACGAGCCGCTGGCCTCGCTGGATATCCCGCGAAAGCGCGAGCTGCTGCCGTATCTGCAGCGTCTGGCGCGTGAAATCAATATACCCATGCTCTACGTCAGCCATTCGCTGGATGAGATCCTCCATCTTGCCGACAAGGTGCTGGTGCTGGAAGAGGGCAGCGTCAAGGCCTTTGGCAATCTGGAGGAGGTGTGGGGCAGCAGCGTAATGCACCCCTGGTTGCCCCGGGAACAGCAGAGCAGCATTCTGAAAGTGAGCGTTCTGGAACACCATCCACACTACGCGATGACTGCCCTGGCGCTGGGCGACCAGCATCTTTGGGTCAATAAGATCGACAAACCGCTGCAGTCCGCGCTGCGGATCCGCATTCAGGCGTCGGATGTTTCGCTGGTGCTGCAGCCGCCGCTGCAAACCAGTATTCGTAATATCCTGCGCGCCAAAGTGGCGGAGTGTTTTGATGACAACGGCCAGGTAGAGGTGAAGCTTGAGGTCGGCAGCAGGATGCTCTGGGCGCGCATCAGCCCGTGGGCCAGGGATGAGTTAGGCATCAAACCCGGCCTGTGGCTTTACGCGCAAATCAAGAGCGTCTCCATCACCGCCTGATTACAGCAGGTGGGTATAAATGTACTGCGCGATGCTGTCGGTGGTGTTATCGCCAATCACCACGTTAGCGCGCGCTTTCACGGCGTCATCAGCATTGCCCATCGCCACGCCCGTTCCGGCGGCTTCCAGCATGCTGATGTCGTTATAGTTATCGCCAAAGGCGACCACATCCTGCATCGACCAGCCTTTTGATTCCACAAACTGCGTCAGGCGCTTGCCTTTGCTGTTGCCTTTACGGGCGATGTCCACCTGATCGTGCCAGGACCACTCGCACTCCAGCCCCAGCGTTTCTTCGACGTGTTTCGCAAAGGCGTTCAGTTTAGCGGTATCTTCATCCGTCAGGGCGAATTTCCAGATAGCCTCGACGTCCTGTGCCGCCTGGCGCAGGGAAGATACCTGCGTAAAGACGGGACGCTGGGCCTCCGGCAACGACAGCGCCCAGTTGCTGGTGCGCACGACGTGGCCGGTTGGGCGCTCGTACACCATCGCATTATCAACATACATCAGGCCGTGAACGGCATGCTCATCCAGCAAATCAATCAATTGCAGCGCCTGAGCCACCGGCAGCGGATCGGATTCTAAAACCTTTTTTGCCTGATAATCATACAAATAGGTGCCATTACAACAAATTGCAGGTGTATCTAACGCCAGTGCCTGATAAAAAGGATGAATGGCAACGTGATGTCGACCCGTCACGATGAGGAGTTGATAGCCTGCTTCCTGCGCACGTTTAAGCGCTTCGAGGGAAGAGGGAAGAAGGGTTTTCTGCGGGGTAAGTAAGGTACCGTCTAAATCCAGAGCAATCACACGCGAGGTCATTTGTTTTTCCGGGTTAATATTGAATTTATGTTCTGATGGGATGTTACACCCAGAGGCGAAGGCTTCAAAATCCCCGTCGACAATTCAGCATTCACCGTTAAAAGTTAACTACTTTCATGCGCAGTGAGGAGAGAGTATTCATGAAACAAACCGTTTATACCGCCAGCCCTGAAAGCCAGCAGATCCACGTCTGGCGTTTAAATACCGAAGGGACACTCACGCTGGTTCAGGTTGTTGATGTGCCAGGACAGGTTCAGCCGATGGTCATCAGTCCGGATAAACGTTTCTTGTACGTGGGCGTGCGCCCGGAGTTTCGCGTGCTGGCCTACCGCATCTCTCCGGACGATGGCGCGCTGACCTACACTGCCGAAGCGCCACTGCCGGGCAGCCCAACCCATATCTCTACCGATCGCAAAGGCAACTTCGTCTTCAGCGGCTCCTATAATGCGGGCTGCGTAAGCGTGACCCGACTGGAGGACGGTATACCGACGGATACCGTCGACGTGGTTGAAGGGCTGGAAGGCTGCCACTCGGCGAATATCTCCCCGGATAACCGCACCCTGTGGGTCCCTGCGCTGAAGCAGGATCGCATCTGCCTGTTTACCCTCAGTGATGACGGTCATCTGGTGGCGCAAACCCCGGCTGAAGTGACCACCGTAGAAGGCGCGGGTCCGCGCCACATGGTCTTCCATCCTAACCAGCAGTATGCTTACGTGGTAAACGAACTGAACAGCTCGGTGGACGTATGGGAGCTGAAAGATCCTAACGGCCAGATTGAGTGCGTGCAGACGCTGGATATGATGCCGGCCGATTTCGCCGATACCCGCTGGGCTGCGGATATTCACATCACGCCTGATGGACGTCATCTGTACGCATGCGACCGCACCTCCAGCCTGATCACCGTGTTTAGCGTTTCTGAAGACGGCAGCGTGCTGGCGATTGAAGGCTTCCAGCCAACGGAAACCCAGCCGCGCGGCTTTAATGTCGATCACAACGGTAAATTCCTGATTGCGGCGGGGCAAAAATCGCACCACATTGCGCTGTATGAAATCAAAGGCGAGCAGGGCTTGCTGGAAGAGAAGGGGCGTTATGCCGTCGGCCAGGGGCCAATGTGGGTTGTGGTTCACGCTCACTAAGCGGCTTAAAACAAAAAACCTCGCGAATGCGAGGTTTTTTTATCTTTGTAGGCCGGGTAAGGCGACGCCGCCACCCGGCAAAACAGCTTACTGCTTAGGCTCTGCGACCACTTTGCTACCCAGACCGCGGTTGTTGTATTCCCACATGCGGTTGAAGTTAGCGTCGTTCAGGTTGCGTTGCACCTCACCCTTATCATCCACCGCACCGGTATTGCCGGAGAACGGACGTTTAGAGATAGCGGCATCCGCCCACGGTTTCGCCATGTTGAAGCCTTCGTTGATGACGCTGTCGCGGATCACGACCTGGCCGTTGGTCGCAGAGTCCACGTCCAGAGAGCGGCCCAGCTGCGCGACGCCGTCGCCTGCTGCGGTGAAGCGGCTATTGACTGCGAGGAAGCCGTAGAACAGGTTTGACTGCGTAGCCGGAGCAAACACATAGCCTTCCTGCTGCGTGCGCGAGTTCACCACGCGGAAATCGGTGTTATCAAACACCACCGCGCCACGGCCGGATACCAGGTCCACGTCGCCTTCAACGTAGCTGTTGGTGACCAGCGTACGGGTCAGACGGTTCGTTTGCAGGGTGTTCTGCACGCCGCTGTTGGTGACGAAGAAGGTGTTCTGGCGACCCAGAATGTTCACGTTGTTAATTTGCACCTGGTCGCCGTCGCTACGCAGTGCTACGGCCTGATGGTTGCCCGCATCAACGCTATCACCCACGGTGTTCTGAATGGTCAGGTTCTGCAGCTGCAGGCCATTGTTCTGGGACCAGACCACGGCGGAGCACATCACGCCAATGGTGGCGGAACGCTTGCTCTGGCAGTTATCAAACATGTACCACGCCGGTTTGCCCGGCATATATTTACCGGCCGGATTCACCAGATGGCGCCACGTGGTGCTGTCGATTTCAGAATCAATCGCCAGGCCAATTTTCACGTCGATGGCTTTTTCGCCCATCCCGTAGATCGTGATGCTGCCCGGCGCTGCCGGAACGTAAACGGTACCTTCGTATTCACCAGGCAGGATCGCAATGTACTGACGTGATGCGCTGTGCTTGGTGATGGCAGCGTCGACCGCAGCCTGAATAGAGGTATGCGTTACGCCCTGCGCACCTGCCGGCCCAACAACGAAGTTAGGTTGTTTCGGCAGAGTAATAGAAGAAGGGGTCCACGGCGTTGCCTTTGGATCCATCGCCGAGAAGTAATTCGCGCGGGTGAAGTTCTTCGCTTCTCCCGCTGACAGGATCGGGCGGGACGCCGTGCCCGGCGCAACCTGCTCAGAAGGCTGCTGATCCGGTGGGGTTGAACTACAGGCGGATAATGTCGCGCCAAAGGCGAGTGCTAACGCCAGACGGGAAATCCTGGAAATATTCAAGGTGAAGCTCCTGGGTATGCAAGTCTTTATTGGATAGACGAAATAGCCTGCTTTTTTATACTAAGTTGAGCGAAACGGGAAGATAAAAAGGGTAAAAGTTGCATTTTCCCGCGCAGCACGCGGGAAATTCATCACAAATAAATAACATATTCGCGAAAGGCGGTTGACAGCAGGCAGCAGATGAAAATAAATGTCTATACAACCCATGACAAGTGGAATGCCCATGCAGCAGCTTCATCCCGACGATGTGATATGGCGAAATGCGCGTCTGGCAACAATGGTTGCAGATGACCCCGCGCCGTACGGCCTGAGAGAGCAATACGCATTGGTGGTTCGAGGCCAGACCATCCTGGCCGTAATTCCCGAGTCCGATATTCCCGCGGGACATCGCAACGGCGTCGATCTCGGCGGACGGCTGGTGACGCCGGGCCTGATCGACTGCCATACCCATCTGGTTTTCGGCGGCGATCGCGCGGCGGAATGGGAGCAGCGTCTCAATGGCGTTTCATACCAGACCATCAGCGAGCAGGGCGGTGGAATCAACGCCACCGTGACGGCCACGCGCGGCAGCTCACCTGATGCCCTGCTGAACGTTGCGCAAAGCCGTCTTGAACGTCTGATGAACGAAGGCGTCACGACCGTTGAAATCAAATCGGGATACGGGCTGAACGCCGATGCCGAAGAGAAGATGCTGCAGGTCGCCCGCCAGCTGGGCCTGAACAATCCGATCGACATCAGCCCTACGCTCCTCGCTGCGCATGCGGTTCCGGCGGAATACCGGCAGGAGCCCGACGCCTATATCACGCGGGTGTGCGACGAGATTATCCCCGCGCTGTGGCAGAAGGAGTTATTCGACGCGGTGGACGTCTTTTGTGAAAAGGTTGGCTTCACGCCTGCACAAACCGAGCGGGTTTTCCAGGCGGCAACCGCGCTGGGTATTCCGGTGAAAGGGCACGTGGAGCAGCTGTCGAATCTGGGTGGCGCGGCGCTGGTCAGCCGCTATAAAGGCCTTTCTGCAGACCATATCGAATACCTTGATGAATCTGGCGTTCAGGCGATGGCGCAAAGCGGTACCGTTGCCGTGCTGTTGCCCGGTGCCTTCTATTTTCTTCAGGAGCGCCAGCGGCCGCCGGTTGCGCAGCTCCGCAAATATGGCGTGCCGATGGCGGTCGCCACCGACTACAACCCGGGGACCAGCCCCTTTGCCAGCATTCATCTGGCGATGAACATGGCCTGCGTGCAGTTTGGCCTCACGCCAGAGGAAGCCTGGACCGGCGTGACGCGGCATGCCGCGAAGGCCCTGGGGCGCGGCGAGACGCACGGGCAGCTGCGGGCCGGATACGTCGCCGATTTTATCGTCTGGGATGCGCAAAACCCGGTGGAGATGGTCTACGAACCGGGACGTAATCCGTTGTATCAGCGCGTATTTCGAGGAACCGCGGTATGAGGCTGTGGCAACCCGTATCACCTGACGTCTGGCAGGGGCGTGACGACAGCGCCGAAGCCAGCAACGCCAGGCGTATTTTCCAGACCCTGCACCGGCAGGCGCAATTCATCCCGCTTTCGTCAGGCATTGCGTTGATAGGCTTTGAATGTGATGCGGGAGTCAGGCGCAATCACGGCAGGCCGGGAGCCGCAGAGGCGCCCGACGTGCTACGCAAGGCGCTGGCGAACATGGCCAGCCATCAGGGACATGAACGGCTTGCGGATATGGGCTCGATTTATGTCGAGGGCGAGGAGCTTGAAGCCGCACAGCAGGCATTAAGCGATGCGGTGATCGCGTGCCAGCAGGCCGGTATGCGCACGCTGGTGTTCGGCGGGGGACATGAAACCGCCTGGGCGCACGGTCGCGGCGTGCTGGAGGCCTTCCCGAACGCGCGCGTCGCCGTGATCAACCTGGATGCGCACCTCGATCTGCGCAACGCCGATCGCGCAACCTCCGGGACCCCGTTTCGCCAGCTGGCGCGCTACTGCGATGAACGCGGGCGGGAATTTCAGTACGCCTGTTTTGGCGTAAGCCGCGCGGCGAATACCCAGGCGCTGTGGGATGAGGCGGAACGCCTGAACGTTACGCTGGTGGAGGACCTTCATTTTCGCCGCGAGGCGCTGTCGTCGCTCGAAACGGTGCTGGCGCAGGCCGACCGCGTATATCTGACCGTCGACCTGGACGTGCTGCCCGCAGGCGAAATGCCCGCGGTCTCCGCGCCTGCAGCGTTAGGCGTACCGGCGCTTGATCTCATGCCGGTCATTGAAAAAATCTGCCGCAGCGGAAAGCTGCAGGCTGCCGATCTGGTAGAGTTTAACCCGCAGTACGATCGGGACGGGCAGGGGGCAAAACTCGCCGCCCGTCTGGCCTGGCAAATTGCTCACTGGTGGGCATAACACCCTGTAAGGAGTCATGATGTTTTCACGCTCGCCCCTGTCGCAACCGAGCCCTCCCGCGCCTTTCTATGAAAAGGTGAAGCAGGCGATCAGCGAAAAAATCGCGGCGGGCGTCTGGCGTCCGCACGATCGCATTCCGTCGGAGGCGGAGCTGGTCGCGCAGTTTGGCTTTAGCCGGATGACCATCAACCGGGCGCTGCGTGAGCTTACCGACGAAGGGCTGCTGGTGCGTCTGCAGGGCGTCGGCACCTTTGTTGCCGAGCCAAAAGGACAGTCGGCGCTCTTTGAGATCCGCAGCATTGCGGACGAAATTGCCGCGCGAAACCATCAGCACCGCTGCGAGGTGCTGGTGCTCGAGGAGACGCTGGCCAGCGCCGAGCAGGCGTTGGAGCTTAACGTCAAAGAAGGAACCCGCATTTTTCATTCGGTGATGGTGCATTACGAGAACGACATTCCGGTGCAGATTGAAGACCGCTGCGTCAACGCCGGGCGCGTGCCGGACTATCTAAATCAGGATTACACCCAGACCACGCCGCACGCCTATCTCTCGCTGGTTGCGCCGCTGACGGAAGGGGAGCACATCGTAGAAGCGGTACGCGCCACGCCGCAGGAGTGCGATCTGCTGCGGATTAAAGAGCACGACCCGTGCCTGCTGATCCGCCGCCGCACATGGTCATCTTCGCAGATTGTGTCCCATGCCAGGCTGCTGTTTCCCGGTAACCGCTACCGGCTGCAGGGCCACTTCATGTCATAAGTTTTATAAGCGTGATCGCTAACGCAATATAGCAAAATTGTATCTTTTTTGTTAAATGCTGCCTTGTGTGTGCTTGTCTATACAAGTATATCTAAATACATCATCTGTCCCGTATGAGGAGCACACAATGTCGTCAGGTAAATACCGCCAGCAGGATGTCCGCGCACCGCGCGGCACCACCCTCACCGCCAAAAGCTGGCTCACCGAAGCCCCGCTGCGCATGTTGATGAACAACCTTGATCCTGAGGTAGCGGAAAACCCCCACGAGCTGGTGGTCTACGGCGGCATAGGCCGCGCCGCGCGCAACTGGGAATGCTATGACGCCATTGTTGAGTCCCTCACCAACCTAGAATCCGACGAAACCCTGCTGGTGCAGTCCGGCAAGCCGGTTGGCGTATTCAAAACCCACAAGAACGCGCCGCGCGTGCTGATTGCCAACTCTAACCTGGTGCCGCACTGGGCGACCTGGGAGCACTTCAACGAGCTGGATGCCAGAGGGCTGGCGATGTACGGCCAGATGACGGCGGGAAGCTGGATCTACATCGGTAGCCAGGGGATTGTGCAGGGCACCTACGAAACCTTCGTCGAGGCGGGTCGCCAGCACTATAACGGCTCGCTCAAAGGCCGCTGGGTGCTCACCGCGGGTCTTGGCGGCATGGGCGGCGCGCAGCCGCTGGCCGCCACGCTTGCCGGTGCGTGCTCGCTGAACATTGAGTGCCAGCAGAGCCGCATTGATTTCCGCCTGCGTACCCGCTACGTCGATGAACAGGCCACCGACCTGGACGACGCGCTGGCGCGCATCAAAAAATACACCTCCGAAGGCAAAGCCATGTCGATTGCCCTGTGCGGCAACGCGGCGGACATTCTCCCGCAGCTCGTCGCCCGCGGCGTGCGCCCGGATCTGGTCACCGACCAGACCAGCGCCCACGATCCTCTGCATGGCTATCTGCCAAAAGGCTGGACGTGGGAAGACTATCAGCAAAAAGCGGAAACCGATCCGGAAGGGACGGTGCTTGCCGCCAAAGAATCCATGGCGGAACACGTCTCCGCCATGCTGGCCTTTAGCCAGATGAGCATTCCGACCTTTGACTACGGCAACAACATCCGCCAGATGGCGAAAGAGATGGGCGTAAGTAACGCGTTCGACTTCCCGGGATTCGTTCCGGCCTATATCCGCCCGCTGTTCTGCCGCGGCATTGGCCCGTTCCGCTGGGTTGCCCTGTCCGGCGACCCGGAGGATATCTACAAAACCGACGCCAAAGTGAAGGAGATCGTCGCCGACGACGAACACCTGCATCGCTGGCTGGACATGGCCCGCGAGCGCATTAACTTTCAGGGCCTGCCGGCGCGTATCTGCTGGGTCGGGCTGGAGTGGCGGCAAAAACTGGGCCTCGCCTTCAACGAAATGGTGCGCAGCGGTGAAGTCTCCGCGCCGATCGTCATTGGCCGCGACCACCTGGACTCCGGCTCCGTCGCCAGCCCGAACCGCGAAACCGAAGCCATGCGCGACGGCTCGGATGCGGTCTCCGACTGGCCGCTGCTGAACGCCCTGCTGAATACCGCCAGCGGCGCGACCTGGGTGTCGCTGCACCACGGCGGCGGCGTCGGGATGGGCTTCTCCCAGCATTCGGGGATGGTCATCGTTTGCGACGGAACCGACGAAGCTGCCGCGCGTATCGCTCGCGTGCTGCACAACGACCCGGCCACCGGCGTGATGCGTCACGCGGATGCGGGTTACGAAATTGCCATTGACTGTGCCAAAGAGCAGGGCCTTAACCTGCCGATGATCCCTGCCACACAAGGAAAGCATTAATGAACGCATTAACACTGACTCCCGGCTCGCTGACGCTCAAACAGCTGCGTAACGTCTGGCGTAAACCGGTCACTCTTTCGCTGGAAGCAAGTGCCCATGCAGCCATTAACGACAGCGTCGCCTGCGTCGAAGCCATCGTTGCCGAAGGGCGCACCGCCTACGGGATTAACACCGGCTTTGGGCTGCTGGCGCAGACCCGCATCGCGACACACGATCTGGAAAACTTACAGCGTTCGCTGGTGCTGTCGCATGCCGCGGGCGTGGGGCAGCCGCTGGACGATGAAATTGTCCGCCTGATGATGGTGCTCAAAATCAACAGCCTGGCGCGCGGTTTCTCCGGCATTCGCCTGAGCGTGATCCAGGCGCTGATGGCGCTGGTCAATGCGGAAGTTTATCCGTGGATCCCGGCGAAAGGTTCCGTTGGGGCATCCGGCGATCTTGCGCCGCTGGCGCACATGTCGCTGCTGCTGCTCGGCGAAGGCCAGGCGCGCTGGCAGGGCGAGTGGCTTCCTGCGAAGGAGGCGTTGCAAAAAGCGGGCCTGGCGCCGATCACGCTGGCGGCGAAAGAGGGGCTGGCGCTGCTGAACGGCACGCAGGCATCGACTGCTTTCGCGCTGCGCGGCCTGTTTGAAGCGGAAGATCTGTTTGCCTCGGCGGTGGTGTGCGGTGCGCTGACCACCGAAGCCGTGCTGGGCTCGCGTCGCCCGTTCGATGCGCGAATTCACGAGGTGCGCGGCCAGCGCGGGCAGATTGATGCCGCCGCGATGTACCGTCACGTGCTTACCGACACCAGCGACATTGCCGATTCACACCATAACTGCGAGAAGGTTCAGGATCCTTATTCCCTGCGCTGCCAGCCGCAGGTGATGGGCGCGTGCCTGACGCAGCTGCGTCAGGCGGCAGAGGTGCTGCTGGTGGAGGCCAACGCGGTGTCCGATAACCCGCTGGTGTTCGCCGAGGAAAACGAGGTGGTCTCCGGCGGTAACTTCCACGCCGAGCCGGTGGCGATGGCGGCGGATAACCTCGCGCTGGCGATTGCCGAGGTGGGCGCGTTGTCCGAGCGTCGTATCGCGCTGATGATGGACAAACATATGTCCCAGCTGCCGCCGTTCCTGGTGCGCAACGGCGGGGTCAACTCGGGCTTTATGATTGCCCAGGTGACCGCCGCAGCGCTGGCGAGCGAGAACAAAGCGCTGTCGCATCCGCACAGCGTGGACAGCCTGCCAACCTCTGCGAACCAGGAAGATCACGTTTCGATGGCCCCGGCTGCCGGGCGTCGCCTGTGGGAGATGGCCTCCAACACCCGCGGCGTGTTGGCCGTTGAGTGGCTGGCGGCGTGTCAGGGTATCGACCTGCGCGAAGGGCTAAAATCCAGCCCGCTGCTGGAGCAGGCGCGTCAGGCGCTGCGCGAGCATGTATCGCACTACGATGACGACCGCTTCTTTGCGCCGGATATTGATAAGGCGATGCAGCTTCTGGAAGAGGGGCGGCTGGTAGGGTTGTTGCCGCCGGTGTTGTGATTTTTTTGCCCTCACCCTAACCCTCTCCCACAGGGAGAGGGAATTGCCCGGTTTTCTCCCTCTCCCTGTGGGAGAGGGCCGGGGTGAGGGCATCAGCCCACACTATTACGAATACATCGCCGTAATCGACGCGCTGCCAAGCGTGTGGAAATGCACGTTAAACCCGACCATCGCGCCGCTTGCGCCTTCATCGACCTCGATCTTCTCCACATCCAGCGCGTGCACCGTGAAGATATAGCGGTGGGTTTCCCCTTTTGGCGGCGCCGCGCCGCCGTAGCCCGCTTTACCAAAATCGGTGCGCGTCTGAATGGCGCCTTCAGGCAGGGCAACCAGGTCTGAGCCGGAACCCTGCGGCAGCACGCGCGTGTCGGCAGGCAGGTTCGCCACAATCCAGTGCCACCAGCCGGAGCCGGTTGGTGCGTCGGGGTCGTAGCAGGTCACGACAAAGCTTTTGGTTCCGGCGGGAACCTCGTCCCACGCCAGGTGCGGGGAGATATTGTCTCCCTGATAGCCCATGCCGTTGAAAACGTGGCGCTCCGGCAGCTTTTCGCCGTCGCGCAGATCTTTACTGATGATTTTCATACGGTTTACCCTCGTTGATCGCTCGTTCAGGAAGTGTAACGCATGGGGTTAAATCGTGAAATGCGCGGGAATGTTAACGGCTGTTACGACCGCGTCGGTTAATTGACGCAGCTGTTCCGGCGCGATGCTGTACGGCGGCATCAGGTAGATAAGCTTGCCGAACGGGCGCACCCACACGCCCTGGTCAACGAAGAAGCGCTGCAGCGCCGCCATGTTGACCGGATGCGTTGTTTCAATGACCCCGATGGCGCCCAGCACGCGAACGTTCGCGACGAATTCTGACGCAGAAGCCGCATCCAACTCTTGCCTGAGCTGCGCCTCAATCGCCGCGACCTGCGTTTGCCACTCGCCGCTCTCCAGTATGGCGAGGCTTTCGCTTGCGACGGCGCAGGCAAGCGGGTTGCCCATAAACGTCGGGCCGTGCATAAAGCAGCCCGCCTCGCCGTCGCTGATGGTGTCGGCAACGTGACGGGTCGAGAGCGTGGCGGAGAGCGTCATGGTGCCGCCGGTCAGCGCCTTGCCCAGACACAGAATATCCGGCGCAATGCCCGCATGTTCGCAGGCAAACAGCTTGCCGGTGCGGCCAAAGCCGGTGGCGATCTCATCGGCAATCAGCAGAATGCCCTCGCGGTCGCACATCCTGCGAATGCGCCTCAGCCACTCGGGATGGTACATCCGCATTCCGCCTGCGCCCTGCACAATCGGCTCCAGAATCACGGCGGCGATGTCATGGCGATGAGCCGCCATCAGCCGCGCAAAGCCCACCATGTCCATCTCGTCCCACTCGCCGTCGAAGCGGCTCTGCGGGGCCGGGGCAAACAGATTTTCCGGCAGATAGCCCTTCCACAGGCTGTGCATGGAGTTGTCCGGATCGCACACCGACATCGCCCCGAAGGTGTCCCCGTGATAGCCGTTGCGGAAGGTGAGGAACCGCTGGCGGGTTTCGCCCTTCGCGTGCCAGTACTGCAGCGCCATTTTCATCGCCACTTCCACCGCCACGGAGCCGGAATCGGCCAGGAACACGCACTCCAGTGATGCAGGCGTCATCGCCACCAGGCGGCGGCAGAGGTCCACGGCGGGCTGATGGGTGATCCCACCGAACATCACGTGCGACATCTGCTCAATCTGCGCCTTCATCGCCGCGTTCAGGCGCGGGTGGTTGTACCCGTGAATGGCGGCCCACCAGGAGGACATCCCGTCAACGAGCCGCTCGCCAGTAGCAAGATGCAGCTCGCAGCCGTGGGCCGAGGCCACGGGGTAGACGGGCAACGGGCGGGTGGTGGAGGTGTAAGGGTGCCAGATATGCTGCTTGTCGAAGGCGAGATCGTCCTGGGTCATAATCGACTTGTAAACCATTTTGAAAAGTTTTAGGTTTACAAGTATAAACCGAACCGACAATTAACAAAACCCTTTGGAGAAGCCCAATGGCTCACCACGCACGCTGGACGATGTCGCAAGTCACTGAATTATTCAATAAACCTTTCCTCGAGCTGATGTTTGAAGCGCAGCAGGTGCACCGTCAGCACTTCGATCCCCGCCATGTTCAGGTCAGCACGCTGCTGTCGATCAAGACCGGCGCCTGCCCGGAAGACTGCAAATACTGCCCGCAGAGCGCGCGCTACAAAACCGGCCTGGAATCCGAACGGCTGATGGAGGTGGAGCAGGTGCTCGACTCGGCGCGCAAGGCGAAGAACGCCGGCTCGACCCGCTTCTGCATGGGCGCGGCGTGGAAAAACCCGCACGATCGCGACATGCCCTATCTGGAGCAGATGGTCAAAGGCGTGAAGGAGATGGGCCTCGAAGCCTGCATGACGCTCGGCACGCTGAACGACGAGCAGGCGCAGCGCCTCTCGGCGGCGGGGCTGGATTACTACAACCACAACCTCGACACCTCGCCGGAGTTCTACGGCAACGTCATTACCACGCGCACCTATCAGGAGCGCCTCGACACGCTGGATAAAGTGCGCGATGCCGGGATCAAGGTCTGTTCCGGCGGCATCGTCGGCCTTGGTGAAACGGTGAAAGATCGTGCCGGACTGCTGCTGCAGCTCGCGAACCTGCCGACCCCGCCAGAAAGCGTGCCGATCAACATGCTGGTGAAGGTTAAGGGCACGCCGATGGCGGACAACGACGACGTGGATGCGTTTGATTTTATCCGCACCATCGCGGTGGCGCGCATCATGATGCCGACCTCTTTCGTGCGCCTCTCCGCCGGTCGCGAGCAGATGAACGAGCAAACTCAGGCGATGTGCTTTATGGCCGGAGCCAACTCCATCTTCTACGGCTGCAAGCTGCTGACCACGCCGAACCCGGAAGAGGACAAAGACGTTCAGCTGTTCCGCAAGCTGGGGCTTAACCCGCACCAGACCGAGGTGTTGACGGGCGATAACGAACAGCAGCAGCAGCTGGAGCAGCAGATTTTCAACGCCGACACCGACCAGTTCTACAACGCGGCAGCCGTATGACCTGGCAGGCACGTATCAATACCGCGCTGGACGAGCGTCGGGCGGCGGACGCTTTTCGCGTACGCAACGTCGTGGAGAACGGCGCGGGCCGTTTTCTGATCCGCGAGGGGCGGCGGTTCTGTAATTTCTCCAGCAACGATTACCTCGGGCTGAGCCAGCATCCGGCCATCGTTCGCGCCTGGCAGCAGGGCGCGGAGCGTTACGGGGTAGGCAGCGGCGGCTCGGGCCACGTGAGCGGGTACACGACCGCGCACCGCGCGCTGGAAGAGGCGCTTGCCGACTGGCTGGGCTATCCGCGCGCGCTGCTGTTTATCTCCGGCTTTGCCGCCAATCAGGCGGTGATTGCCGCGCTGATGGGCAAAGACGATCGTATTGTTGCCGATCGTCTTTGCCACGCCTCGCTGCTGGAGGCGGCAAATTTAAGCCCGGCTCAGCTGCGCCGCTTTGCCCATAACGATGCGGGTCAGCTTGCTGCGCTGCTGGATAAACCCTGCGACGGACAGCAGCTGGCGGTCACCGAGGGCGTGTTCAGCATGGACGGCGACAGCGCGCCGCTTGCCGCGCTGCAGGAGGCGGCAAAACGGCAAAACGCGTGGCTGCTGGTCGACGACGCCCACGGCATTGGCGTGATGGGCGAAGAGGGGCGCGGCAGCGCGCACCTGCAGAATGTTAAACCCGAACTGCTGATTGTCACCTTCGGCAAAGGCTTTGGCGCGAGCGGCGCGGCGGTGTTGTGCTGCGAGTCCGTTGCCGACTACCTGCTGCAGTTCGCGCGGCATCTGATTTACAGCACCAGCATGCCGCCCGCGCAGGCCGTGGCGTTATCCGCCTCGCTGGCGGTGATCCGAAGCGCTGAGGGGGAAGAGCGTCGCCAGCGCTTAAACGGGCACATCGCCCGCTTTCGCGAGGCGCTGCGCGCGCTGCCGTTCCGGACGACGGACTCTCGAAGCGCTATCCAGCCGGTGATTGCAGGCGACAACAGCCGCGCGCTGTCGCTGGCGGACGGGCTACGCGAGCGCGGAATGTGGGCCACCGCCATTCGCCCGCCAACCGTGCCCGCAGGGACAGCCCGTTTGCGGCTGACCCTGACGGCGGCGCACGAGGCGCAGGATATCGATGCACTTGTGGAGGCGCTACATGTCGCCGGTCAATAAGCAGGCCGTCGCGGCGGCCTTTGGCAGGGCAGCGCGCAGCTATTCACAGCATGATGAACTGCAGCGACAGAGTGCGAAGGGGCTGCTTGCCGCACTCGGTGAATATAATTTCCCGCAGGTGCTGGACGCCGGCTGTGGGCCAGGAGGCAACAGCCGCTACTGGCGCGAAGCGGGAAGCCACGTCACGGCTCTCGACCTGTCCGCACAAATGCTTGATGAAGCGCGCCAGCAGCGGGCCGCAGACCGCTATCTGCAGGCGGATATCGAAGCCATACCGCTGGCGGACGCGCAGTTCGATCTGGTCTGGAGCCACCTGGCGGTGCAGTGGTGCACCAGCCTGCCGCAGGCGCTGGCTGAGCTTTACCGCGTAGCGCGACCGGGCGGGAAGGTGGCCTTTACCACGCTGCTGGAAAGCTCGCTGCCGGAGCTTAATCAGGCGTGGAAAGCGGTGGATGCGCAACCGCACGCGAACCGTTTCTTATCGCACGAGCAGGTGACGCTGGCGCTGTCCGGCTGGCGCTATCGCAGCGCGGTGCAGACCATCACCCTCAATTTTGACGACGCGCTCAGCGCCATGCGCTCCCTCAAGGGGATTGGCGCCACGCACCTGCACGCCGGGCGGGAGAAAAAACCCTTGACCCGCGGACAGCTGCAGCGCCTCGAGCTGGCCTGGCCGCAGCAGCGGGGTCAGTTCCCGCTCTCTTATCAACTATTTCATGGGGTTATTGAACGTGGCTGAACGCTATTTTGTTACCGGAACGGATACGGAAGTGGGTAAAACGGTGGCCAGCGCCGCGCTGCTGCAGGCCGCGCGCCTGCAGGGAAAATCCACCGCAGGGTATAAGCCCGTTGCCTCCGGCAGCGAGATGACGCCGGACGGATTACGCAATTCCGACGCGCTGACGCTCCAGCGCAACAGCACGATTGAACTCGCCTATTCCGCGGTGAATCCGTACACCTTTGCCGAGCCGACCTCGCCGCACATCATCAGCGCCGACGAAGGACGTCCGATAGATTTTGCCGTGCTGTCTGCCGGATTGCGTTCGCTTGAAGAGCGGGCCGAGTGGGTGCTGGTGGAAGGCGCGGGCGGCTGGTTTACGCCGCTTTCGCAAGAGCAGACCTTTGCTGACTGGGTGCAGGCCGAGCGTCTCCCGGTGATCCTGGTTGTCGGCGTGAAGCTGGGCTGCATTAACCATGCGATGCTGACGGCGCAGGCCGTGCAGCAGGCAGGACTGCCGCTGGCGGGCTGGATCGCTAACGACGTGGTTGCGCCGGGGAAACGCCATCAGGAGTATCTGGCAACGCTCAGACGCGTGCTGCCCGCGCCGTTCCTCGGCGAGATCCCGTGGCTTACTGACGGTGCGGACAATGCCGAGACCGGCCGCTATCTCGATATCAGCGCCTTGCCTCTCGCGACATCCAGTGAGCGATAAGCTCATCGTCAAGCTCGTTAACGTGGCCCTGCGCCACGTTACGCCCGCGATAAAGCATGCAAAAGCGATCCGCGAACCGACGGATAAACGACAGCTGCTGCTCTGCCAGCAGGACCGTCATCCCTAACTCCTGACTTAGCCTCACCAGCAGCAGCCCTAGCTTCTGGGCGAAGCTCTGTCCGGCACCGTGCATCGGCTCGTCCAGAATCAGCACCTGCGGGCGATTGACCAGCGCATTGGCCAGCGCCACCTGATACTGATCTTCCGGCGAAAGGGCGTTGGCGCGGGTTTGCCGCAGGGCGTAAAGCTGTGGAAAAAGATCGTAAATATCGCTTTTCACCGCAGCATCAGGCATGCCCGTTGCCCGCACCGCAATGTGCAAATTATCTTCTATGGTCAACTGGGAAAAGATCCGCCTGTCCTGCGGAACATAGCCAATGCCCAGCAGGGAACGCTGCTCGGGTATCTTGCTCAGCAAATCGCAGGGCGGGGCACCGGCTTCATGCCAGACGATCGTACCACTCTCAACCGGTAACGCACCGGTGATGCAGTTCATCAGGGTTGTCTTGCCCATCCCGGGTAAACCCACAATTCCGGTGCATAAGCCCTTCGGTAAATCTAAATCGACATTCCATAGCGTATGTTGGCTTCCGTAGAACTGATTCACTGCGCGCAGACTCAACATCTTTCTCTCCTTAAAATGCGTATGGGCAAGGCTCATTCTGTTTTCTGCAAAATGCCTGCCAGAACCCTTAAATCGTTTAAAAAAGAGCCTTTTTTAGGAATAAGTCGCTGCTTTGCGGCCTGCAGGCTGCCGGAGTGCACCGCGACAGTGCTGGAGAGAGAAGGAGGATGGTGCAGCGCCATGATGACGGAATTGTGAGTAAGATCTCACCAATACGTTATGTGCAGCTCAGCTGATGAATAGCAAAAAAGAGCTATAAAAATTTTTTGTCGCCGCTTCGTGGGAAAAACCGGGAATTTGCCGAGTGGCGCGCCATATGGGCTGGAAGCAGTTATCCACTATTCCTGTGGATAACCATGTGCATTAGAGTTAGAAAACACGCGATAAGCGAGAGAATACGCGGGTTACGCGCAAATTGGTGCGAAACGCGGCTTTAAGAAATATCGTTTAATTATTAAAGGGTTGGATAAAAGCAATCACCGTCATGAAAGTGTCACTCGCTGCCCTAAAACGCCCATTACACAGCTTGACAAATGTTAAAAAAGGAAAACTTCTGGGGATAACCCGTATCGTCTGGTGTTTTATCTTGTCACTGTCTAAATTCCGACCGGGATCGCGCTAATCATTCAAGCGCTACTCTAAATATCCTGACATGCCACTGGTTTTTCATCCAGTGTTTTTTACTGGCATTCCTGGCCACAACGAGTAAAATTACTCACCTGCCGCTTTTTACGTCATCAGGTTGTCGCCAATGAGTAAACCGTTCAAATTGAATTCTGCTTTCCGTCCTTCAGGCGATCAGCCTGAGGCGATACGTCGTCTCGAAGAGGGTCTGGAAGACGGGCTGGCGCACCAGACGCTGCTGGGGGTGACCGGTTCGGGTAAAACCTTTACCGTTGCTAACGTTATTGCGGATTTGCAACGCCCCACGATGGTGCTTGCCCCCAATAAAACGCTGGCGGCGCAGCTGTACGGCGAGATGAAAGAGTTCTTCCCGGAAAATGCGGTGGAGTATTTCGTCTCCTACTACGATTATTACCAGCCTGAGGCCTACGTCCCCAGCTCAGACACCTTCATCGAGAAGGATGCCTCGGTAAACGAACATATCGAGCAGATGCGTCTGTCGGCGACGAAGGCGCTTCTGGAGCGTCGCGACGTTGTTGTGGTGGCATCGGTTTCAGCCATCTACGGTCTGGGCGATCCCGATCTTTACCTGAAGATGATGCTGCACCTGACCCAGGGGATGATCATCGACCAGCGCGCGATACTGCGTCGTCTGGCCGAGCTGCAGTACACCCGTAATGACCAGGCGTTTCAGCGCGGCACCTTCCGCGTGCGCGGGGAGGTGATCGACATCTTCCCGGCCGAATCGGACGATATGGCGCTGCGCGTTGAGCTGTTTGACGAAGAGGTTGAACGGCTGTCGCTGTTCGACCCGCTGACCGGACACGTTGAGTCGACGATCCAGCGCTTTACCGTCTACCCTAAAACGCACTACGTGACGCCGCGCGAGCGTATCGTGCAGGCGATGGAAGATATCAAAGTCGAGCTGGCCGATCGTCGTAAAGTGCTCCTGGCGAACAACAAGCTGCTTGAAGAGCAGCGCTTGAGCCAGCGTACCCAGTTCGATCTGGAGATGATGAACGAGCTGGGCTACTGCTCCGGTATCGAAAACTACTCGCGTTACCTTTCCGGGCGCGGGCCGGGCGAAGCGCCGCCAACCCTGTTTGACTACCTTCCGGCGGATGGCCTGCTGGTGATCGACGAATCCCACGTCACGATCCCGCAGATCGGCGGGATGTACCGCGGCGACCGGGCGCGAAAGGAGACGCTGGTGGAGTACGGCTTCCGCCTGCCGTCGGCGCTCGATAACCGTCCGATGAAGTTTGAAGAATTCGAGGCGCTCGCGCCGCAGACCATCTACGTGTCGGCAACGCCGGGCAACTACGAGCTGGAGAAATCCGGCGAGGACGTGGTGGACCAGGTGGTGCGTCCGACCGGGCTGCTTGATCCTATTATCGAGGTTCGTCCGGTTGCGACGCAGGTGGACGACCTGCTCTCCGAGATCCGCGCCCGTTCCGCCATCAACGAGCGCGTGCTGGTCACGACGCTGACCAAACGCATGGCGGAAGACCTGACGGAGTATCTGGAAGAGCACGGCGAGAAGGTGCGTTACCTGCACTCGGATATCGATACCGTAGAGCGCATGGAGATTATCCGCGATCTGCGTCTGGGCGAGTTCGACGTGCTGGTGGGGATCAACCTCCTGCGAGAAGGTCTGGACATGCCGGAAGTGTCGCTGGTAGCCATTCTGGACGCCGACAAAGAGGGCTTCCTGCGTTCCGAGCGTTCGCTGATCCAGACCATTGGCCGCGCCGCGCGTAACGTCAACGGGAAAGCCATTCTTTACGGAGACAAGATCACCCCGTCGATGGCGAAAGCGATTGGCGAAACGGAACGTCGCCGCGAGAAGCAGCAGCGCTACAACGAAGAGCACGGCATCACGCCGCAGGGTCTGAACAAGAAGGTGGTGGACATTCTGGCGCTGGGTCAGAACATTGCCAAGACCAAATCGAAAGGGCGCGGCAAGGCGCGTTCCGTGGTGGAAGAGGATACCGTCGTACTGACGCCGAAAGCGCTGCAGCAGAAAATCCACGAGCTGGAAGGGCAGATGATGCAGCACGCGCAGAATCTGGAGTTCGAAGAGGCGGCGCAGATCCGCGACCAGCTGCATCAGCTGCGGGATCTGTTCATCGCGGCATCGTAAGTAAGGTCATGTTTTCTCCCTCTCCCCGTGGGAGAGGGCCGGGGTGAGGGCATCAGGCCGCACAAAGCGGCCCTAACCCAGCGCCTGAATCGCCTTCTCCAGCGCCTCGCGCAGCAGATGACGGTCGTGGCGATACTTGATGTCGCTCGCTTCCAGCGGCTCCTGAACCACCACCCGGTCGCCGATACCAGAGACATCCACATTCGGCCCGACGACAACGCCGTCGATAATTTTCTTACCGACGTACTGCTCCATTAGCTCCAGCTTGTTCGCCAGCGACAGGCTCGCCGCCGCCGGGCTCAGCTCACGCCCAAGATTGCCGATATAGACCATCGGGGCTGGCGTTCTGCGCAGCGCCTGCGCCAGCTCCTTCACCAGCAGGATCGGCATCAGGCTGGTGTAAAAACTGCCCGGGCCAATCAAAATCAGATCCGCTTCGCTGATGGCTTCAACCGCTTCGCGCGTGGCAGGCACGCTCGGGTAGGTCATTAGTTCTGCTGGCGGCAGCAGAAGCTGGTCTATGTTCACTTCGCCGTAAACTTCATGCCCTTCCACGTCGATAGCCATTAAATCGACCGGATGTTCGGACATTGGGATCAGAAACGCATCGACTTTAAGCAGGTTTCGAATGAGGTTGATGGCTTCGAGAGGGCGCACGCTCAGGTGATCCAGCGCCTTTAACATCAGGTTTCCAAGGTTATGGCCCGATAATTCACCGTTCCCGCCAAAACGGTACTCAAACATCGCCGAGGCGACGCTGGGTTCTGTTATTAACTGGTTCAGACAGTTACGCATATCGCCCCAGGCTATTCCGCCCTCGGCGCGGCGGATCCGGCCGGTAGATCCCCCATTATCGGTCGTGGTCACTATCCCTGTTAATCTGGACCCCAGGGTGGATAACGAAGACATTACCCGTCCCAGACCGTGGCCTCCGCCGAGGGCGACGACGCGGTCAAGATCCGCCAAAGTGCGATTGCGCATACACATTCCTTATCTCATTCGATCTGCGTAACAGTAACCCAACTACCCCTAAAAGACGATGCCTCAGCCAAAGCTTAATGACGTATATCAATGCGAAAGTGCTGCTTTTAGGTATTCTGTAGCGAAAATGCACGATCATGACGCTATATAGATAATTATATAGCGTAAGGCGATAATGGCGAAGTGATGATTTACGCGCTACTATCGCCATAACCACGTTTTCGAATTTGAAAACATACACTCTAGCCCTGGCGCCTGTGTCGAACGATATGGCGCCCTGGCCGTGGCGGATTTGCCACCAGGGTACAGAAAGAAATGACTGTGCCTCCCGTATCTGGAAAGGTGTACATGGCTTCACAACTTACTGATGCTTTCGCGCGTAAGTTTTTCTACTTACGTCTGTCGATTACCGACGTGTGCAACTTCCGTTGCACCTATTGCCTTCCCGACGGCTACAGGCCGGGTAAGGTCACCAACAACGGCTTTCTCTCCGTCGATGAAGTGCGCCGCGTCACGCGCGCCTTCTCTGAGCTCGGTACGGAAAAAGTCCGCCTGACCGGTGGGGAGCCCTCACTGCGTCGTGATTTCCCCGACATCATTGCCGCCGTGCGTGAAAACGACCGTATCCGTCAGATTGCGGTTACCACCAATGGCTACCGCATGGCGCGCGACGTGGCGAGCTGGCGCGAGGCGGGCCTGACCGCGATCAACGTCAGCGTCGATAGCCTCGATGCGCGACAGTTCCACGCCATTACCGGACAGGACAGGTTCCAGCAGGTGATGGACGGCATCGACGCGGCGTTCACCGCCGGATTCGACAAGGTCAAAGTCAACACGGTGTTGATGCGTGATGTGAACCATCATCAGCTGGACACCTTCCTGGCGTGGATCAAACCGCGCCGCATTCAGCTGCGCTTTATTGAGCTGATGGAAACCGGCGAGGGCAGCGAGCTGTTCCGCCGTCATCACATCTCCGGCATGGTGCTGCGCGACGCGCTGCTGAGACGCGGCTGGATCCACCAGATCCGCCAGCGCAGCGACGGCCCGGCGCAGGTCTTTTGTCACCCGGATTACGAAGGGGAAATTGGGCTCATCATGCCCTATGAGAAAGACTTCTGCGCCAGCTGTAACCGTCTGCGCGTCTCCTCCGTCGGCAAGCTGCATCTTTGCCTGTTCGGCGACGGCGGCGTAGATCTCCGCGATCTGCTGGAAGACGACGCTCAGCAGGAGGCGCTTGAAGCGCGCATTTCTGAAGCGCTGACGCATAAAAAGCAGACCCACTTCCTGCATCAGGGCAACACCGGCATTACTCAGAACCTGTCCTACATCGGCGGGTAAACAGTCTTAGAAGGAACCAGAAGATGAGTCAGGCAAGCGCAGAATTTATCCCGACACGCATTGCTATTCTTACCGTTTCCGATCGCCGTGGTGAAGAGGACGATACCTCCGGCCACTGGCTGCGCGAGGCGGCCCACGAGGCCGGGCACCACGTTGTTGATAAAGCCATTGTCAAAGAGAACCGCTACGCCATTCGCGCGCAGGTGTCACAGTGGATTGCCAGCGATGAGGTGCAGGTGGTCTTGATCACCGGCGGCACCGGTTTTACCGCAGGCGACCAGGCCCCGGAAGCGCTGATCCCGCTGTTTGACCGCGAAGTGGAAGGCTTTGGTGAGGTGTTCCGCATGCTCTCGTTTGAAGAGATTGGCACCTCCACGCTCCAGTCGCGCGCCGTGGCGGGCGTGGCGAACAAGACGCTGATCTTCGCCATGCCGGGTTCGACCAAAGCCTGCCGCACCGCGTGGGAAAATATCATCGCCCCGCAGCTGGATGCCCGCACCCGTCCGTGTAATTTTCATCCCCATTTAAAGAAATAAGCTATGTCGCAACTGACCCACATTAATGCCGCCGGTGAAGCGCATATGGTGGATGTCTCCGCCAAAGCCGAAACCGTGCGCGAGGCGCGCGCCGAGGCGTTCGTCACCATGCTGCCAGAAACCCTGGCGATGATTATCGACGGCAGTCACCACAAGGGCGACGTCTTTGCCACCGCCCGCATCGCCGGGATCCAGGCCGCCAAGCGCACCTGGGATTTAATTCCGCTTTGCCACCCGCTGATGCTGAGCAAGGTGGAAGTGAACCTGCAGGCGCAGCCGGAGCATAACCGCGTGCGCATTGAATCACTCTGCCGCCTGACGGGCAAAACCGGCGTTGAGATGGAAGCCCTGACGGCGGCGTCCGTGGCGGCGCTGACTATCTACGATATGTGCAAAGCCGTGCAGAAAGATATGGTCATTGGCCCGGTGCGCCTGCTGGCGAAAAGCGGTGGCAAATCCGGTGATTTTAAGGTGGACAGCCATGATTAAAGTGCTCTTTTTTGCGCAGGTGCGCGAGCTGGTCAATACCGACAGCCTGACGCTGGACGCGCCGTTTGAAAACGTTGCCGCGCTGCGCGCGCATCTGGCCGCGCAAGGCGACCGCTGGGCGCTAGCGCTGGATGAAGGCAAGCTGCTGGCAGCCGTTAATCAGACGTTGGTGGAGTTCACCCACCCGCTGAAGGAAGGCGATGAAGTGGCCTTCTTCCCGCCGGTGACAGGGGGCTAAGATGGCGGAAACCCGAATTCTGGTGAGCCCCGAGCGGTTTAACGTGGGGACCGAATACAGCTGGCTGGCGGAACGCGATGAAGACGGCGCCGTTGTCACCTTCACCGGCAAAGTGCGCAACCACAACCTCGGCGACAGCGTGAAGGCGCTGACGCTGGAGCACTATCCGGGGATGACGGAAAAATCGCTGGCGGAGATTGTCGACGAGGCGCGTGGCCGCTGGCCGCTGGGCCGCGTCACGGTGATTCACCGCATCGGCGAGATGTGGCCTGGAGAGGAGATTGTCTTCGTCGGGGTGACCAGCGCACACCGCGGCAGCGCGTTTGCGGCAGGGGAGTTCATTATGGATTACCTCAAAACCAAAGCGCCGTTCTGGAAGCGCGAAGCCACGCCGGAAGGTGACCGCTGGGTTGAATCTCGCGACAGCGACAAGCAGGCGGCCAGCCGTTGGTAACAGGTTTACTTTGATGTGTTAGTCTTAACGTGTGTGTTAACTTAATCAGGAGTGAATCATGGACCGATTTCCGCGTTCCGATTCAATAGTACAGCAGACCCGTAGCGGCCTGCAGACGTATATGGCTCAGGTGTACGGCTGGATGACGGTCGGCCTGCTGCTTACCGCGTTTATCGCGTGGTATGCTGCAAATACGCCAGAAGTCATGATGTTTATCTTCTCAAGCAAAGTAACCTTCTTTGGCCTGATCATTGCCCAGCTGGCGGTTGTTTTTGTCCTTTCCGGTATGGTGCATAAGCTCAGCGCCGGCATGGCAACCACGCTGTTTATGCTCTATTCGGTGCTGACCGGGCTTACGCTCTCCAGTATTTTTATCGCCTATACCTACGCCTCCATCGCCAGCACGTTTGTGGTGACCGGCGGAATGTTTGGCGCGATGAGCCTCTACGGCTACACCACCAGGCGTGATCTGAGCGGTTTTGGCAGCATGCTGTTTATGGGGCTGATAGGGATCGTGCTGGCGTCGCTGGTGAACCTGTGGCTGAAGAGCGAAGCGCTGATGTGGGCCGTAACCTACATTGGGGTGGTGGTCTTCGTCGGGCTGACGGCCTACGACACCCAGAAGCTGAAGAACATCGGCGAGCAGATTGACGTGCGCGACAGCTCAACGCTGCGCAAATACTCGATTGTCGGTGCGCTGACGCTCTATCTCGACTTCATCAACCTGTTCCTGATGCTGCTGCGTATTATGGGCAACCGTCGTTAAGGTTGTTTTGCCGGGTGGCGGCTTCGCCTTACCCGGCCTACGAAACGCGAACCGTAGGTCGGGTAAGGCGAAGCCGCCACCCGACTTATTCACTTCGCCAACATCCTCTCATTCTTCGCCCGCAGCTTCTTCGCCCGACTCTCCAGCGCCAGATAACAGACCGTCGCCAGCGCCAGCGGCAGGAAGTAATAAATCATGCGGTACGCCAGCAGGGCGGCGATGATTGTCCCCTGAGAAACATGTTCCCCCGCAAGCAGCGCGATAAACACCGCTTCCAGCACGCCGATCCCCGCCGGTATGTGGACAATCACGCCAGCAATACTGCTCACCAGCAGCACCCCGAGCACGAAGAAGTAGTTCACGTCTTCGCCAATTAATAGCCAGATAATCGCCCCCATCGCCATCCAGTTGGCGCTGGAGACCACCATCTGCAGCACCGCGAACTTCCACGAGGGCAGCACCAGCTTTTGCCCTTTGATGGTCATATGCCGACGCTTAGCAAAGGCGCAGGCCCACAGGTAGACGGCGATGATCAGCAGCAGCACGAAGCCTAAAATCCGCAGCGTGGTTTCATCGATATACCAGTGCGCGGGCAGCTGCACCACGCCGATGGTGAAGATCACGCCGCCGAGCAGAATATAGCCCAGCCAGTTGGTGGTGATGCTTAACGAGAAAATGCGCGTGATGGTCCCACCCGGCAGGCCGAGGCGCGAATATAAGCGATAGCGCATGCCAATCCCGCCGACCCAGGTGCTCAGCGTCAGGTTGAAGGCGTAACAGATAAACGACACCAGCATGACCTGCCGCTTGGCCAGCTTGTGGCCGCAGTAGGCGCGGCCCAGCAGGTCATAACAGCCGTACATCAGGTAGCTCACGATGACCAGCCCAACGGCGCCCAGCAGCACCGTCCGGTTGTAGTTGCGGATAACCTTCCACACCTCTTCCCAGTCAACTTTTTGGGCGTACACCACCAGCAGCACCGCGACGGCAATAAAAAACAGCCAGGTGAGGATTTTCTTCGCCACACGCCAGCGTGGATGAGATTTTGACATCAGGTTTTCCCTCCGTCTTCCGCCTCAACGCGGTCCTGGGTTTCCATTTCGGGCTGAACCGGCGGGTCCACCTGCGCAAGCTTCGGCGTGTGCGCGGGCAGCCAGCCGACCATGGCCGGGAAGTGGCGCAGGAAGTGGAACACCACCACGCCGACGCCAACGTTCCACCAGCTGCGTTTTGGCACCATGGATTGATCCACCCGCACGCAGTCCTTGTCGATCAGCCCCTGAAGGTTTTCGCGCAGGGTATGATTAAACTGGCGATCGTGGATGATCAGGTTCGCCTCCAGATTAAGCGACAGGCTCAGCGGATCGAGGTTGCTGGAACCCACGGTTGCCCAGTGGTCATCCATCAGGGCCACTTTGCCGTGCAGCGGGCGGCGGCGGTATTCATATATCTGAACGCCGCTCTTGACCAGATAGCGATACAGCAGACGCGCGCCCACCTTCACAATCGGCATATCGGGCTCGCCCTGCACGATAAGCTTCACGCTCACCCCGCGTCGGGCCGCGTTGCGCATGGCGTGCAAAATACGGTAGCCGGGGAAGAAGTAGGCGTTGGCGATAATCACCTCACGCTTCGCGTTCGCCAGCATTTTGAGGTAATGCCGCTCGATATCGTCCCGATGCTCCTCGTTGTCCCGCCAGACAAACAGCGCCTGGGCCTCACCGGGCCTGCGGTTCTCTTCCGGGCGATGACGACGTCGCCACCAGCGGCGCGCGGCCTCTTTGCCGGGTAAGTTTTCCAGCACGAATAGCTGAATGTCCTGAACCACCGGCCCTTCAATGCGGATCGCGTAGTCCTGCTTCGCCTCAGGACCGTAATCCGACATATGCTCGGCGGAGTAGTTAATGCCGCCCACGAACGCCACCGTTTCGTCCACCACGACAATTTTGCGGTGCATACGGCGGAACAGATTCGTGCGCATGCCGAACAGGCGCGGGCCGGGATCGTAGTAGCGGAACACCACGCCTGCGGAGGTAAGCTCGTTAACAAATTCATCGCTAAGATCCGGCGAGCCGTACCCGTCGAGCAGAACCTCGATGGTTATACCGCGCCGGGCGGCATGCAGCAGCGCGCTGTGCAGCTGCCTGCCCACGTTGTCCTCAAACCAGATAAAGGTTTCAAGAAAGACTTTCTGCTGCGCGTGGCTAATGGCCTCAAAGACCGCCGGATAAAAGTTATCGCCATTTTCCAGCAGCGTAATGCGGTTTCCTTCCTGCCATGTACATTTCATAAGTGGATCTCCGCGCTCAGCGGGGCATGGTCTGATAAATGTCGCCAGTTGAGTAACGCCAGCGCGGTAGGGCTGCTGGCATGGGCGTTTTTCACATAGATGCGGTCAAGGCGCAGCAGGGGGAAACGCACCGGGAACGTCCGCGCAGGCCGACCATTGGCGCGGGTGAAAATCTCCTCCAGCCCGGCGTTAACCTTCAACGGATGGTTGGCCCGCTGCCGCCAGTCGTTAAAATCGCCAGCGACGACCACCGGTTCACCTTCCGGCAGCGCGTTGCTCCAGTCGGCCAGCATCTGCAGCTGCGCCTGACGGTGCTCTTCGCGCAGCCCAAGATGCACGCAGCCGACATGAACGGGGAACGCCAGATCCGGGGGCGTGATACGGCAGTATAGCAGCCCGCGCTTTTCGCTTTCCCCCACGGAGACGTCGCGATTTTCGTAATATTCGATGGGAAAACGTGACAGCACCGCATTGCCGTGATGGCCTTCCGGGTAGACGGCGTTGCGCCCGTAGGCGTAATCACTCCACATCGTATCGGCCAGAAATTCATAGTGCGGCGTGTCGGGCCAGTTTTCGACATGCATTGGGTGTACGTCGTGCGCGCCCATCACCTCCTGCAGGCAGACGATGTCCGCGCTGACGGTGCGCACGGCGTCGCGTAGCTCCGGTAACATGAAGCGACGGTTAAATGCTGTGAAGCCCTTATGAATGTTTATCGTCAGCACCTTAAGCGAGAAATGCTGCGTTTTATAAGTCATATGCACCTTCCAGGGTCATTATCCTGATGAAAATAAAGTGTAGTCGGCGTCACAAAAAGGTGCGGTGTTACGGAATTTTCCGTAAAGTGCGGTAGTCTGAACTAGCAGATAAAAATCCTTCAGGAGAGAAGCCATGAAGTGGCAACAACGTGTTCGTGTCGCAACGGGTCTTAGTTGCTGGCAGATAATGTTGCATTTACTGGTCGTGGCCGTACTGGTGATGGGCTGGATGAGCGGCACGCTGGTGCGTGTTGGCTTAGGGTTATGTGTGATTTACGGCGTGACCGTGCTGTCGATGCTGTTCTTGCAGCGCCATCATGAGGCGCGCTGGCGTGAAGTGGGTGATGTGCTCGAAGAGCTCACCACCACCTGGTATTTTGGTGCGGCAATGATCGTCCTGTGGCTGCTGTCACGCGTGCTGCAAAACAACCTGCTGCTGGCCCTGGCGGGTCTGGCAATCCTCGCAGGGCCTGCGGTTGTCTCTTTGCTGACCAAAGAGAAAAAGCTACGCAATGTTTCGTCTAAACATCGCATAGGCCACTGAGCCCGTCGTGGCCGCTATGACCAGTAGCGGCCACAAACTTCCCCAGACAATGTCCAGACTCGCATCTTTAAGATAGATCTGCTTGGTGATATCCGTGAAGTGACGAATCGGGTTAATCCACGTTATATCCTGCAGCCACACCGGCATATTCTCGACGGGGGAGACGTATCCTGAGAGCAAAATCGCCGGCATCATAAAGACGAATACTCCGATAAACGCCTGCTGCTGCGTGGAGCAGAGCGCCGAAATCAGCAGCCCGAACCCCACCAGCGACAGCCCGTAAATCAGCATCGTGAAGTAAAACAGCGCCAGCGATCCGGCGAACGGGATCTGGTAAGCAAAGATCCCCACGCCCAGCACGATGGTGGCCTGGAACGTCGCCACAATCAGCGCCGGAACCGCTTTGCCGACGAAAATCTGCCAGGTGGCGAGTGGGGAGACCAGCAGCTGGTCCAGCGTGCCCTGTTCGCGCTCGCGCGCCACGGACAATGACGTCACGATCATCACCCCGATGGTGGTGATCATGGCAATCAGCGACGGCACCACGAACCACTTGTAGTCCAGATTCGGGTTGTACCAGTTGCGCACCACCAGCTCGCTGTTGTTGGGCTTCGGTTTGCCCTCCATCAGCTCCTGCTGATAATCCTTCACCACCTGCTGCAGATAGTTGGCCGCTATCTGGGCGCTGTTGGAGTTGCGTCCGTCGAGGATCAGCTGCATCGGCGCGGTCTGGAAGGTATCCAGATTGCGGGAGAAATCCGCCGGGAAGCGCACCAGCAGCAGGGCCTTTTGCGTGTCGATGGTCGGCTGGATCTCCTGCGGGCTTTTCAGCAGCAGGATGTGGGTGAACGCTTTCGCCCGGGCAAAACGCTGGGTCAGCTCGACGGCGTGTTTGCCGTTGTCCTCGTTGTAGATGGCGATGGTGGCGTTGGTCACCTCAAGGGTAGCGGCAAACGGGAACAGTAAAACCTGGATCAGCACCGGCAGCACCAGAATGGCGCGGGTTTGCGGCTCGCGCAGCAGGGATTGCAGTTCTTTGCGGATCAGTGTCCATAAACGGTGAAACATCGCGTCGTCCTCCTGTCGGGTGGCGCTTGCGCTTACCCGACCTACAAAATCCGATGGCTAATCTAATCTTCTTTTCGTTTTCATCCACGTCAGCCCGATAAACATCACCGCCGACGCCATCAAAAACAGGGTGTTGATAATCAGCACCACCGGAATATTCCCCGCCAGGAACAGGCTTTGCAGCGTGCTCACGAAGTAGCGCGCCGGAATAATGTAGGTCACGGCGCGGATAACGGCAGGCATGCTGTCTATCTGGAAAATAAACCCAGACAGCATAATCGACGGCAGGAAAGCGGCATTAAGCGCCACCTGCGCGGCGTTGAACTGGTTGCGGGTAACGGTGGAAATCAGCAGCCCCATGCCCAGCGTGCTGAGTAAAAACAGGCTGGTGATAAAGAACAGCAGCACCAGCGAACCGCGGTACGGCACGCCGAGGATAAAGACGGCAACCAGCATACAGAGCAACATCGCCAGCATGCCGAGGAAGTAGTAGGGGATAAGCTTGCAGAGCAGTAGCTCGACGCGCGTCACTTCGGTGGAAAGCAGCGCCTCCATGGTGCCGCGCTCCCATTCGCGGGCAATCACCAGCGAGGTCAGGATCGCGCCGATCACCGTCATGATGATCGTCACCGCGCCCGGAATAATAAAGTGCTGGCTGATGGCGGCGGGGTTAAACCAGTAGCGCGTCTGCACGTCGATCAGCGGTTCAAACGTCTCCCCCCGGTCTTCCGCGCGCTGCATCTGCCACAGCTGCCAGATCCCCTCCGCGTAGCCCTGCACGAAGTTGGCGGTGTTCGGCTCGCTGCCGTCGGTGATGACCTGAATCGGCGCATCGGCGCCCGAGCGGGCCATGTTGGCGGCGAAATCCACCGGGATGACGATCAGGCCGCGAATTTTCCCTGCCTGCATTTTCTGGATCAATTCCTGCCGGCTGTCGCTGATGGTGGCGTCGATGTAGGGCGAGCCGGTCATGGCGTGGGTAAAGTCCAGCGCCTCTTCGCTCTGCTGCTCCAGCAGGATGCCGACCCGCAGCTTGCTGGAGTCGAGGTTAATGCCGTAGCCAAAGATAAACAGCAGCAGCAGGGGAATCACCACCGCAATCAGCCAGCTGCTGGGATCGCGCACGATCTGGCGCGTCTCTTTGACGCACAGGGCGCGCACCCTGCGCCACGAAATGGCGTTACTGCGCATGGGCATTCTCCTTATCCCAGTCGTGGATGAGGGTAATAAACGCCTGCTCCATGGTCGGGTCCGGGACCTCCTGGTCGGCGGCCTGTTCCTTCAGGTCGTCCGGCGTGCCGTGGGCAATCAGCTTGCCGCGATAGACCAGCCCGATGCGGTCGCAGTACTCCGCCTCGTCCATAAAGTGGGTGGTCACCATGACGGTAACGCCTTTCTCCACCATGCTGTTGATATGCAGCCAGAATTCGCGGCGGGTAATGGGGTCAACGCCCGACGTCGGTTCATCCAGAAACAGAATGTCCGGCTCGTGCATCAGCGAGCAGGCGAGCGCCAGCCGCTGCTTAAAGCCGAGCGGCAGCTCGTCGGTGGCGTGGGTGGCAATGTTGGTTAACGCGAAGGCGTCGCTCATGCGGCGGATTTTCTCGCTCTGCGCCCGGCCGCGCAGGCCGTACACGCCGGAGAAAAAGCGCAGGTTCTGCTCGACCGTCAGGTTGCCGTACAGCGAAAACTTTTGCGCCATATAGCCAAGCCGCTGGCGCGCCTTGCCGGAGCTGACCTTCAGGTCCATATCCAGCACCAGCGCCTTGCCGGACGTCGGCACCAGCAGGCCGCACATCATTTTAAAGGTGGTCGATTTTCCCGCGCCGTTTGGCCCGAGCAGGCCAAAAATCTCCCCGCGCTTCACCGCAAAGTTGACGTTGTCGGTCGCGGCAAAGTCACCGAACTTCTTGGTCAGGGACTTGGCCTCGATCACCGTTTCGCCCGGCGTGCCTTCAACCGTGTGCAGAATGGCCGCGAGCGGCGATTCCGACGTCCCCGCGCCCCCCAGCAGATCGATAAAGGCATCTTCAAAGCGCGGAGCGGTTTCCTCAATGTCAATTTCCGGCATCCCTTGTGCCTGGCGAACATCGTCGGCGGTAGCCTCTTTTTTGAGGATCACGCGCACCGAACGTCCCTGAATCATTCCGTCGCTCACCTGCGGCAGCTTAAGCACCCGCTGCAGCAGCCTGCGGTTAGACTCATGCGGGCTGTGCAGCAGGAAGCTGCGCCCGGCCATGCTCTGCGTCAGCGTCGTTGGCTCACCCTGATAGAGCAGCTCGCCTTCGTTCATCAGCAGCACGTCGCGGCACTGTTCCGCTTCGTCGAGGTAGGAGGTGCTCCAGAGGATCAGCATCCCGTCGCCCGCCAGCTCATGCACCATCTGCCACAGCTCGCGGCGGGATATCGGGTCAACGCCCACGCCGGGCTCATCCAGCAGCAGCACCTTCGGCTCGCCCACCAGCGTGCAGGCCAGCCCCAGCTTCTGCTTCATCCCGCCGGAGAGCTTGCCCGCCAGCCGGTCGGTGAACGGGCCGAGGGAGGTAAACTCCAGCAGGCGCGCGAAGGTTTTCTGCCGCGTTTCGCCGGTGACGCTGCGCAGATCGGCATAGAGATTCAGGTTTTCCATCACCGTCAGATCTTCGTACAGGCCAAACTTCTGCGGCATATAGCCCATAATCGCGTGAAGGGGACCGTCGTCTTTGATCGGGTCAAGGCCGAGCACGCAGGCGGAGCCTTCGTCCGGCTTCAGCAGACCCGCCAGCATCCGCATCAGCGTCGTTTTGCCCGCGCCGTCCGGGCCCACCAGACCCGTGACGTAGCCTTTCTGGATGGTACAGTTCAGCGGCGCGACCGCCGGCTTGTCCATCCCCGCGAAGCGTTTGACCAGGTTGTTGAGCTGGATAACCGCATCATTCATGTTTTTCCCCGTCGTTCACTGTTACGGTGACGGGCATGCCCTGACGCAGCGCGTCGTCCGCGTCGGTCACGATGATGCGCAGGCGATACACCAGGTCGGTACGCAGGTCCGGCGTTTCAACCGTTTTCGGGGTGAACTCGGCGGTCGGGGAGACAAAGCCCACTTTGCCGTGATAGGGCTTGTCCGGACGGCCGTCGGTGTAAAGCAGCAGCTCGCGGCCCGGCTGCATCTGGCCGAGGTTCGGTTCGTCGATATAGGCGCGCACCCACACCGGGCGCGTCAGGGAGAGCGTTAAGACGGTGCTGCCCGCGCTGAGCATGCTGCCTGGCTCAACGGCGCGGGTCATCAGCGTGCCGTCAGACGGCGCGATTAAGGTGGTGTCGTGCAGATCCAGCTCCGCCTGGGCCAGCTGCGCCTGCGCCTGCTCAAGGCTGGCTTTCGCCTGAGCGATATCCTGCGCGCGGTTGCCGGTGCGGTACTGGCTCAGTTTATCCTGCGCGGATTTCAGCGTCGCCTGCGCCTGGTCGCGTGACGAGCGCGCATTTTCCAGGTCGTTTGCAGAAATGGTGCGGCTTTTCCACAGCCCCTGCTGGCGCGCGTAGAAGTTCTGCGCGTAGTCATAGGCGGCTTTCGCCTGCTTAACGGCGGCGGCGGCCTGGGCGATCTCTTCATCGCGATAGCCTGCCAGCATCAGGTCATACTGCGCCTGCGCCACCGAAACGCCTGCCTTTGCCTGCATCAGGGCGTTTTCGTAGGGCGCTTTATCAAGCATCCCCAGCGTCTGCCCGCTTTTAATGGCATCGCCTTCGTCAACGCTCAGCGAGGCCAGCCGCCCGCCGACGCGGAAGCTCATATTCACGGTGCGTATATCGACGTTACCGTACAGCGTCAGGCCTTTATCCTGCTGGCTTTGATACCACAGCCAGCCGCCGACTCCCGCAGCAAGCAACACAACAACCACCAGAACGATGGCGACAGGTTTTTTCATGACTTCAGGCTCCTTTGCGTTAAGCCATTCAGGATCAGATCGAGATGACAGGCGATAACCCGGCCAATCTGCGCGGCTTTATCCTCATCGAATTGTGTCCAGCCCGTGCGTAACAGGATGGTCTCACGCCCCAGACGGAAGGCGAGCACTTCGCCCAGCAGGGCATGGGTATGCAAAATCGTCTCGGTATCGTTGGCCTCCCGGCCGGTATAGGCCGCAATGAGCCGCGTAAGGTGCGAGTGCATCGGCGCAATCACCTGGTCATGTACCAGCTGGTAGGCGGCGGAAGGCGAAAGCTGTTCGCGTGAGATAAACTTACTCAGGTTCAGCGTATCGTCGTGCGTCAGCAGGCGGATCATGTTGTGGCAGGCGTTGAGGATAAGCTGACGGATGGCGGCACGGTCAGGCTCTGGCTGGCTGAACAGCGCGGTGGCCTCCTCGACGTGCGGGCGAAAGTTCCGCTCGATAAAATCGGCGATCCACTGCGCGCAGGCGAGGTATAAATCCTCTTTTGAGCCAAAGTAGTAGGTGATGGCCGCAATGTTCTGCCCGGCCTGCGCGGCAATATCCCGCGTGGTGGCGTGCAGGCCATACTCACCAAACTGCGCCAGCGCGGCGGCGATAAGCTGGCTTTTGGCCTGTTCACCTTTGGTTGTTGTGGGTGTCGTATTCATAGCAGCATTAAAAATTAATCAATCGATTGATTAAGATTATGCCTGATTCGCCTTTCCGTCGAGTGAAGGCTGAGGGATATTTTATGCGCCACGTCACAAAAGCTGCTACACTCCGCTGCTTCGCGACACTGTGGTTTTTGTCCTCCTAATTGTTATATCTCCCTGAAAACTACACCTGTGATGGTCGGGGCGGTTCGGAGTTTTTATGTCTTTTGATTCCCTTGGCCTGAACCCTGAAATTCTGCGTGCGATTGCAGAGCAGGGCTACGTCGAGCCAACCCCTATCCAGCAGCAGGCGATCCCCGCCGTTCTTCAGGGCCGTGACCTGATGGCCAGCGCCCAGACCGGCACCGGTAAAACCGCCGGCTTTACGCTGCCGCTGTTAGAGCTGCTGGTTAAAAACCAGCCGCACGCCAAAGGCCGTCGTCCGGTTCGCGCGCTGATCCTCACCCCAACCCGCGAGCTGGCAGCGCAGATTGGCGAGAACGTGCGCGAGTACAGCCGCTACCTCAACATTCGCTCGCTGGTGGTTTTCGGTGGGGTAAGCATTAACCCGCAGATGATGAAGCTGCGCGGCGGCGTCGACGTGCTGGTGGCAACGCCGGGCCGTCTGCTGGATCTTGAACACCAGAACGCCGTTAAGCTTGATGGTATTGAAATTCTGGTGCTGGATGAAGCTGACCGCATGCTCGACATGGGCTTCATTCACGATATCCGTCGCGTGCTGGCCAAGCTGCCCGCGCGTCGTCAGAACCTGCTTTTCTCCGCGACCTTCTCTGATGAGATTAAAGGCCTGGCAGAAAAGCTGCTGCACAACCCGCTGGAAGTGGAAGTGGCGCGCCGCAACACCGCCTCCGAGCAGGTGACGCAGCACGTTCACTTTGTGGATAAAAAGCGCAAGCGGGAGCTGCTCTCCCAGATGATCGGCCAGGGCAACTGGCAGCAGGTGCTGGTCTTTACCCGCACCAAGCACGGCGCTAACCACCTGGCGGAACAGCTCAACAAGGACGGCATCCGCAGCGCGGCGATCCATGGTAATAAAAGCCAGGGCGCGCGTACCCGTGCGCTGGCGGACTTCAAATCCGGCGACATCCGCGTGCTGGTGGCGACCGACATCGCCGCCCGCGGTCTGGACATCGAAGAGCTGCCGCACGTGGTGAACTACGAGCTGCCTAACGTGCCGGAAGATTACGTTCACCGCATTGGTCGTACCGGCCGCGCGGCGGCAACCGGCGAAGCGCTTTCTCTGGTGTGCGTGGACGAGCACAAGCTTCTGCGCGACATCGAGCGCCTGCTGAAGAAAGAGATCCCGCGCATCGAAACCCCAGGCTATGAAGTGGACCCGTCCATCAAAGCCGAGCCGATTCAGAACGGCCGTCAGGGCGGCGGTGGACGAGGTCAGGGCGGCGGCGGTCGCGGTCAGCAGCCGCGTCGTGCAGAAGGTGGCGCGCCGAAATCATCCGGCAAACCGCCGCGTCGTAACAACGACAGCAAACCGGCGGGTGAAAACCCGTGGCGCAGCGGCGAAGGGAAACCGGCAGGAGAAGGGCAGCGTCGACGCCGCCCGCGCAAGCCTGCTAACCCGCAGTAATCTGGAAGCCCGGTCGTAAAGCCGGGCTTTTCTTTTTGCGGCAACCCAAAGAAAGTGCCACAATAGTGGCTGTTTATACAGTATTTCAGGTTTCCCGATGGCTTTAACCGCTGCGCTCAAAGCGCAAATTGGCGCATGGTATAAGGCGCTACAACAGCAGATCCCCGACTTTATCCCCCGAGCGCCGCAGCGGCAGATGATTGCTGACGTGGCCAAAACGCTCGCCGGGGACGACGGGCGACATCTGGCGATTGAAGCCCCAACCGGCGTCGGGAAAACCCTTTCATACCTTATTCCCGGTATTGCCATCGCCAGGGAAGAACAGAAAACGCTGGTGGTCAGCACCGCCAACGTGGCGCTGCAGGATCAGATCTTCAGCAAAGACCTGCCGCTGCTGCGAAAAATCATCCCCGAGCTGCGTTTTACCGCGGCGTTTGGACGCGGGCGCTACGTGTGTCCGCGCAACCTGGCGGGGCTCGCCAGCAGCGAGGCGACGCAGCAGGATCTGCTGGCCTTCCTCGACGACGATCTCACGCCGAACAACAAGGCCGAGCAGGAACTCTGCGCCACGCTCAAGGTCGATCTTGACGGGTATAAGTGGGATGGCCTGCGCGACCATACCGACAAAGCCATCAGCGACGATCTGTGGCGCAGGCTCAGCACCGATAAAGCAAGCTGCCTGAACCGTAACTGCCACTATTACCGCGAGTGCCCGTTCTTTGTCGCCCGTCGCGAAATTCAGGAGGCGGAAGTGGTTGTGGCCAACCACGCGCTGGTGATGGCGGCACTGGAAAGCGAAGCGGTGCTGCCGGAGCCCAAAAATCTGCTGCTGGTGCTTGACGAAGGCCATCACCTGCCGGACGTGGCGCGGGACGCGCTGGAGATGAGTGCGGAAATCACCGCCCCGTGGTTCCGCCTGCAGCTGGATCTGTTCTGCAAGCTGATTGCCACCTGCATGGAGCAGTTCCGCCCGAAAACCACGCCGCCGCTGGCGGTCCCGGAGCGGCTGAGCGAGCACTGCGAAGAGGTCTACGGCCTCATTTCATCGTTGAATAACATCCTGAATCTTTACCTCCCGCAAACGCAGGAGGCCGAACACCGCTTCGCAATGGGCGAACTGCCGGAAGAGATAATGGAGATCTGCAAGCAGCTGGCGAAACTTCTTGAGAAGCTGCGCGGCCTGGCAGAAATGTTTCTGAACGATCTCAGCGAGAAAACCGGCACGCACGACGTGGTGCGCGTTCACCGCGTCCTGCTGCAGATGAACCGCGCGCTGGGCATGTTTGAATCACAGAGCAAGCTCTGGCGACTGGCCTCGCTGGCGCAGGCCTCCGGCGCGCCGGTCACCAAGTGGGCCACGCGGGAAGAGCGGGACGGGCAGGTGCACCTCTTTTTCCACTGCGTGGGCATTCGCGTGGCCGATCAGCTGGAAAAGCTGATCTGGCGCAGCGTGCCGCACGTGGTGGTCACTTCAGCCACGCTGCGTTCCCTGAACAGCTTTTCTCGCCTGCAGGAGATGAGCGGCCTGAAGGAGAAAGCGGGCGACCGCTTCGTGGCGCTGGACTCGCCGTTTAACCACTGCGAGCAGGGCAAGCTGGTCATTCCGCGCATGGCGTTCGAGCCGCTTATCGACAACGAAGAGCAGCACATTGCCGAAATGGCGGCCTACTTCCGCGAACAGGTCGAGAGCAAAAAGTACCCCGGCATGCTGGTGCTGTTTGCCAGCGGGCGGGCGATGCAGCGTTTTCTTGAGTTTGTGACCGATCTGCGTTTACTGCTGCTGGTGCAGGGCGATCAGCCGCGCTACCGGCTGGTGGAAACGCACCGCAAACGTATCGATAACGGCGAGCGCAGCGTGCTGGTGGGGCTACAGTCGTTTGCGGAAGGTCTGGACTTGAAAGGGGACTACCTGACGCAGGTGCATATTCATAAAATCGCCTTCCCGCCCATCGACAGCCCGGTGGTGATCACCGAAGGCGAGTGGCTGAAAAGCCTGAACCGCTATCCGTTTGAAGTGCAAAGCCTGCCCGCGGCGTCGTTTAACCTGATTCAGCAGGTGGGGCGTCTTATTCGTAGCCACGGCTGCTGGGGCGAAGTGGTGATTTACGATAAGCGTCTGCTCACCAAAAACTACGGCCAGCGGCTGCTGAACGCGCTGCCGATCTTCCCGATAGAGCAGCCGGAGGTGCCGGAGGTAAAAAAACGCCCGGCAAAACTGGCCGCCGGGCGTAAAAAAAGCATCTGTGCTAAGGGGCGCGGTCCTACTGGTAAGTGAAGGTCACCTGAATCACGCTGCTGAACGTCCCGGCGCTGACGGGCATGGAGGTGGCGTAATAGCGCGCGGCGAGCGGAAAGGTGGCCGTGTGGTCGGCAGTATTAATCGGGACGCTAAATGCCGCCTGTGGGGCGATGAGGATCTTGTCCTGGCGATCCGCCAGCTCCAGCGCCAGCCCTTTTGCGCTGCCGGTATTGGCAAATTTTGTGGGGTGTACGCTATCGGCCTGTCCATAGAAAAAGGCGGTAACCAGCGAGCGCGTGGTCGGACAGTGCGTCAGCAGCAGGGAGAAGTCTTTCCACGCGCCCGTATCGCCAACGTCTTTAAAACTGCCCGACACCGCCTGGCCTAAATCCACCGTCAGGTTGCGGCTGGCGCTGTCGATGACGCAGGTATTGGCGTAAATATTCCCCTTCATCTGGATCTGAATGTCGTCTGCCTGTGCCTGGGCCATCAGCCCCAGCATGAGTATCGCAATGGTCTTTTTCATGTCGTTCACTTATAGGCGAGGGTGATGGTGGCAACGGTGTTGGCTGGTCCGGGTGTGACTACATCGCTGATTTGTTCATAGCGAACCTGGAATGGAATGGCCAGCGTTTCGTTGGCTACCGCTTCGCGTTGGGTGTTTACGTAGGTATCGAACGTGGCGATATTGTTGTCGAACACCATTTGAACCCCGACGCCCGTTGCCATGCCGGTCTGCTGAGTGAGTTTCAGCACGCCTTCGAACGCCGTTTCATACCCGTTTGAACTTGTCACTTTTACCTCGGGCTGCACGGTGCTGTTACAATTCACCGTGACGTCAAAATTCTGCGCCGGAGAAGAGAGGGTTCCCACGCTCACAAACGAACTGACCGGGAAATCCCCCAGATCAACCGTCAGATTTCTTGGCAGGACGGAGCAGGTGACATTCTGGAAATTGACGTTACCGGCGTAGGAGATAGTGTTCGGACTCCCGATGCCGTCATTGCCATACACGCCGATACCGAACTCGGTTTGCGCCTGCATCAGGGTACCGGACTGGACTGCCTCACTGGTTTTCACCAGTTCAAGGGTGACGTTAAAATCAAATGACTGCATTCCGTCATTTGACACATAGCCAACTGGCGTACTGCGCGAATCGCAGGCGGTTTTGCCCCCTCCAGTAATACGCTGACCTTTATCATTCATTAATGCCACGCCGACGCCGGGTACGCCCGAATCATAAACGCCGGTTAACCCGGGAATTTCCGAGCCGCTTCCGTAGTAGCAGGAGATGATTTCCATCCCGCTCTCGTAGGGATGATCGCAGTTACCCGCAACATGCACCGTCTGTTCAGAGCCGGGGATAGTGGCGCCCACAGCCAGCGTTGTCGGGACCGACAGGGTGGCGACGTTAATCATTTTCGGCATATCAGGCGTGGAACAACTTGCCTTCGCGTGCGGCATAAATAACGCGGCGGTACCCAGAACCAGTAAGAAAAAGCACTGTTTAATCATTTGCATAATGTTTAGCCTGAACGGTGAATCAGTGACACTGCGCGGCAGCGTTAATGATGCTGGTTTTCTCTTTCTCATCCGTTAGCGCATAGTCAGCGACGCAGTGCTCGCTCGCATCCTGTCCCCAGGAGACGGCGAGATGCCCTTGCTGCGGCAGGCCAGAGAGGTAGGTCTGGCCGTCATTCCCGACAATAAACTCGCTGTCCTTATCGTCCGTGGTCACCGTTGCGCCGAAGGGCAGCGGTTTTCCGTTTTGCGTGAGCGTCATCAGCACGCGGCTACCCACCCGGGTGTTAAAGCTCGCACGCACCACGGCGCCGCGCGTTGGGGTGACAACCTGCGCCGCGTGCGTCACGTCGGCATCGTCCGGCAGCGTTTCGGTATCCAGCGCGATGGTGTTGTGGCGATATGCAGTCACAAACGGTACGACGGTATAGCCGCGGAAATCCGTCTCAACGCCGGTCTGGTTAGCGATATGCGTCCCGTGCGTGCCCGGCGCTTTCACCAGGGCGATGGTTTCGCCGAGCGGCTGGCTCAGGGTGATGCCGTTGGCATGGGCAATCACGCCTCCCTGCAGCCCGACGTTGACGGTTTGCTGATACTTGTCCTGGCTGACGCCGCCGCTCACCTCGCCGTAGGTGGCTTTATAATCAGCGTTCATGCTGGTTGAATTACCGCTTCCGGAACGGCTCAGTCCTTCCTGGATATTCCAGTTCAGGTTGTCTTCCTTCAGCGCCGTGCCGTTAAGCCCGATATTCTGCGTGGTGCCGTCTTTGGTGTTATTCATGTTGTAGGTGGCCCAGGTGTTGTGCATCCAGCGATCGAGCGGAACGGAGACGTTCAGCGAGAACTGGTTGTCGTTCGTCACCTCTTCGCCGTCCTCATCGCTGTCGTTGGTGTTTTTGTTCATGCTGTAGCTCAGGCTGTAGCTGACGCCGTGCCAGCTGTTGTTATAGCTGACGCTCATGGAGGTCATGTTCTGGCTCTGGCTCCAGTATGTTTCTTTGACCAGGCTCAGCGTGACGGAGCCCCAGCCTTCAGGCAGCGTCTGGTCGATGGTAGCTTCGGTACGGGCGCGGCGCTGCTGTGGTGCTGACCAGTCGTCAGAGCGGGTATATGACTCCATGGTATCCTCCATGGTGTAAAACCCTTTGCTGTTGTAGCGATAGCCCGCGAGCGAGAAGTTAGTGCCCGAACCGGCAAAATCTTTGCTGTAACGGACGCGCCAGGACTGGCCTTTGCTGGACTGCTGCTTCTTCAGCAGGGCTTTGGCGCGGGTGACGTCGATGGAGAACGCGCCCAAATCGCCCATGTTTTTTCCGGCGCCCAGCGCCTGAGACTGATAGTGGCTGCTCTGCTGCACGCCGCCGTACGCGGTGAAGCCATAGGGCAAGCCATAGATGGCGCTGCCCTGGGCAAAGGGCGTCTTTTCCACGTCTTTGTCATAAGAGCGATAACGCCCGGCGGTGACGCTGTAGCGCAGATTTTTTTCACGCTGCAGAACCGGCACGGAGGCATAGGGCACCACAAAATGGCTTTCGCTGCCGTCGGTCTCTTTTACCGTCACCTGCAGGTCGCCGCTGCTGCCGGTCGGGTAGAGGTCGTTAATTTCAAACGCGCCGGGGGCAACGGTATTCTGATAAATGACGTAACCGTTCTGACGCACCATCACCAGCGCGTTGCTGTGGGCGGTGCCGCGAATGATAGGCGCATAGCCTTTTTCGCTGTCCGGCAGCATGTCGTTGTCGGAGTTGAGCTGCACGCCGGTGTAGGGCACGCTGTCGAAAACATCTGAAGGCGAGGAGCTTTGGCCTACCGTCAGGTCGCTTTTCATCGCCACAATGTCGCGCTGCGCGTAGGTATAGACGGAGGAAAACTTTTGCTCCTCCTCCTTGCCCGTGGTGCTGCGGTTCCAGGTGGAATAATTGCGCACGCGCCAGGCCCCGACGTTAAGGCCTGGCCGCAGGTTGACGTACTGGCTGCTGTTGTCCTGTTCCCCCTGCTGGCGCGCATGGCTCTGGCTGGCCGTGGCGCTGTAGTTCAGCAGCCCCGCGGTGATCCCTTCATCGAACTCCTTGGGGTCGATATAGCCGCGTGGGACCTTGCCGAGTGCCATCTGAGGAATGCTGAGCAACAGCTGCTGGTTGCGAACGTGAAACGAAGCGGAGGCCGCAGGAATGGCGGTTAAATCGGCACACTGTCCTTTAGCCATCAGCTGCGGATATTTTTGGGTTCTGATGCCGAGGCTTTTTAAATCGTTCAGGCTAAAGCAGGGCTGAAGCGAATTATTACCCTGAGCATCATTTTTTAAGGTGAAGGTCACGTCACGGGTATCAATTTTATTATTATTGATAAAAATGGTGACCTGATATTTTCCCGGCGCTTGTCCTGGGCCCTTCTCGTAAACCGCCAGATCGGTTTTCCCCTGCTGTGGATTATCAATATCTAGCAGTGCCGGGTTGAAATAATCATCGGCCATAGCCTGCTGCGCAAAGATCGCCATTACCAGACCACACAGAATGATCGGCAATAACGAAATACGGCATGTGAAAGGCTTTTTATGGCTGTACATGATGATTTTTATTTGTCTACGGGCAGTATTAACGAACGGATGTCGTCCATGTCTGGCTGATGCTGCCGTAATCCGTAATGATGGAATACGCGACGGTTGAACCGCCCACGCTGCCGGGTAATGCAAAGTGAGTTTCCGTTTTAGGCACCGCCCAGGTGGCTTTTGTGACTTTCTGACCATTCAGCGTCACGGCCTGGAAATTCATATAGAACGGCGTAGGGTTATTCACCACCAGATCGTTGCCTTCGCGACGCCACTCAAGTTTATCTGCCACATCTTCAGGTTTGCCTTTTACCGCCGACGGGCGATACAGCAGTTTAATGCGGGTATTAATGGCGATTTGCAGGGTATTCATCCCCTCGACGTGTTTTGACGATGGGATCGCTTTGATGTTCAGCCAGTACAGGGATTCGCGATCGTCGGGTAAATTACCGCCCGTGCGCACGACGCGCAGAACGTTATCCTCTTTCGCATCCAGGCGAAAAAGCGGTGGGGTGATCAGAAAAGGTGCTCTGGCCAGATTTTTACCGCCGGAATCGACCCAGGACTGTACCAGATAATCCGTAGCATCTGGATTTGAAAGACCAAGAGATGATTCCTTTTTATCTCCCTGGTAAACCAGCCGTGTGCCGTTAATCACGACACCTGCATGTGCAGTGGCGGCAGCCAGTAAAAGAGTGCTCAGTAAATAACCGTGGCGCATAAATATTTCTCAATAAAAATAAGAGATATTAACGCTGATAACGTTAATATCTCAGGATTGATAATATCAGTTATAAATAACGGTAAAGGTCGATACAGAGTTAGCCGGGCCTGCGGTAACTGCCGCATCGGTTTGAATATAACGCGCACCGAACTCAAGGTCGTTCACCGCCGTGCCGGATGCTAACGGATATTGTTGAGTAGGGGTATACAGGCTGACCGGTTGCTCAGAGGAGTCAACCAGCTGAATAGCCACGCCCGTTGCGGTATCCGCGCCTGGCGTTAATGCCAGCGTGGAGTTGTTATTTGCATCCGGCGTACCGCCAAAGTTAATTGCCGCAGAGGTTACTGTTTCCGGACAATCTTTTAGCTGAATATCAAACTTTGTTAACGTGCTGGTGGAGCCTGCACCGGTAAATACGGTTTTAGAGACTTTACCTAACTGTACGTTTAACGGGTTGCTTAACCCATTAACGACCTGACAGGCAGAATCGATAATTTCACCGGTAAAGTTAATTTGCCCTTCGCCGTTTGTCGCCGCAAACGCGGATGCGGAACATCCTACCGTTGCAGCAATGAATAAACCTAAAGCAACCTTGTTCATAATAAATCCTGATATGTTTCTGGTGAGCGCGTTGCCTGGACGTTTTCACCCGTGACCTCAATGACTTTTCGTTGGTTATTTAATCAAAAAATGTATGGGTAAGAATCTTCTATAGCCATCACAAATAATTCCGAAAAGGCTTGCGTTTATTTTTTATCGTCAAAACAGAAGGTTAATTCCGCAGATAAAAAACTAACGGCCGGGCGTCCTTCAGGGCTATATTGTTAACAAGATGAAGCTGTCAGGAGAGATGTCGTGGATTATCGTAAAATTATCAAAGAGGTAGGGCGTGGAAAAAACCATGCCCGCGATCTGGATCAGGAAACGGCTCACGCGCTGTATACCCATATGCTGAATGGCGATGTGCCAGAACTTGAGATGGGTGGCATCCTGATCGCCCTGCGCATCAAAGGCGAAGGTGAAGCCGAAATGCGCGGCTTTTATGAGGCTATGCAGGCGCAAACGCTGCGCTTATCGCCGCCGCTGGCAAAGCCCATGCCGATTGTGATCCCAAGCTATAACGGCGCGCGCAAGCAGGCCAACCTGACGCCGCTCCTGGCTATTTTATTAAACAAGCTCGGTTTCCCGGTGGTGGTGCACGGGGTGAGTGAAGATCCGACGCGCGTGCTGACGGAAACTATTTTCGAGCTTTTAGGCATCGAACCCACTCTGCATGCGGGGCAGGCGCAGGCGAAGCTGGACGGGCATCAGCCGGTTTATATTCCCGTCCGCGCGCTCTGTCCGCCGCTGGAAAAGCAGCTGAATATGCGCTGGCGAATGGGCGTACGTAACAGTGCGCACACGCTGGCAAAACTGGCCACGCCGTTTGCAGAAGATGCGGCGCTGCGCCTGTCCAGCGTATCGCACCCGGAGTACGTGACGCGGGTAGGCAAATTCTTCGAAGAAATTGGTGGCCGTGCGCTGTTGATGCATGGAACAGAAGGTGAGGTTTACGCTAATCCACAGCGATGCCCTCAGCTGATGCTGATTGATTCGTCCGGCTCACGCGTGGTGTATGAGCGTGGGGAAGAAAATAGCGAGGTTATCCTGCCTCAGGCAAAAGATCCGCATACGACCGCGCACTGGATAGAGCAGTGTCTGGCCGGAAGCGTTCCCGTTCCGCACTCGATCAAGCTGCAGATGGCCTGCTGTTTGCTGGCAACCGGTGAGGTGGAAACGGTGGACGACGGGCTGGCGCGGGTCGCCCGGTCCTTTTAAGCAAAAAAAAGCCCGTCCAGTGGCGGACGGGCAAACAAAGGGTAACAACAACAGGGTCAATGAGGGTTGGAGCATCTCACCAGAGGGTAGGGTGAGGGTAGTACATTCATTCAGTCGATTATTTGTAGATAACCGCAGTGCCGCTCAGTTTGTTATTGGCGTTCGCGGAGGTAATGGTGTATCCGCTTGCGCCTGCTGCAGCCGCTTTCTCAGCCAGTTTTGCTTCCAGACCGTCCAGCGTGGTTGCGCCTTCTGCACTCACCACACCGATTTTATTCATGTTCTGTGCCTGAGTAGAAGAGACCGCTTCCGCGGCGAATGCGCCAAAGGACAGAGCGGACAGGGCAACAGCAGCAACAGCATATTTAATGGTTTTCATGGTTAATCTCTCGCAGGTTATTCTGTTAAGGGGACGATGTTCCGTCGATGTGATAAGTATCACGTTTTTTTGCGAGAGATAAAATCGAAGAGAATTGACGTGGTTGCTCAAAAAAATTGAATGACAAATAACTTATTGATTATTAATAAATTCGGAACGGCAATTGACACTTCTTGTCGCTTCGCTTTACAGAGCAGCGATCGAGCGCACATTTTGCTACGTGCGGTTCCGAAAATCGTGAGCGTAAAGGAAACCGCTTGCGCGGTGATTTTAGGTAAAGGAAAGTCAACGTAACTGGCTGTCTTTCGATCCTCTACGATTATATCCCGAATGTGAAGCATTTTTTAAATCTTTATTCTGCTGACAGGTTATGCATAACCGCACGCCAGGAATGGCCTTACGACGCGCCTCGGGGATCGGATCGCCGCATTCCTCACATTCATGCAAACTTTCGCCGCGCGGAATTTCACCGCGCGCGCGGGCAACCGCATCTTCAATCGTACTGTTGATCTGTTCATTAACGGCGTCGTCATTCGCCCAGCCGGAAGCCATACGTCCTCCTGTTTGTGTTAAGCGCATTGTATGAATATGGGGTTAAAAATCGTACAGTCAAGGCGCGGAAAAGAGAAACTGCATCCGCTGTGCGGATGCAGTTGTGGGCGTGTATGAGCGGTTATTTATAGATGGTTGCTGTGCCGTACATATGGTTATCTCCGCCAGCGGAGTTCACCACGAAGCCTTTAGCACCCTCCTGGCGGGCTTTTTCAGCCAGCTTATCCTGGAGGTCGTCAAGGTTACTCGCCCGGCTTACCGAGACCGTACCCGCAGCCTGCAGCTGACTGGTATCATTATTTTCGGTCAGGGACTGAACTGACCAGGCAGAGAAGGACGCCGTGGCCAGCGCGCCGGCGATTACAACAAGGGTCAGGTAGTTTTTCATAATCACATCCTCAGGGGAAACAACAGGTGATTCCCCTTAAGTTTAGAAGCCCCGCGAGTGTGATTTAGCGCAAATATTTGATGATGATCTGCTTATTTTTTGAACGATATAAATTGACGATTTGCTGACAGATCATAGACATAAAGGCTACTGATTTATGGCGTATTTTTGTGCACCGCACACAGTTATTTACCGTTGGGTCTGCAAAGGGTATCTTACGCCGCTGTTTAAAGGAGAACGCCATGACTTCCCAAAAGCCGGGATTGCACCCACGAAATCGCCACCGCAGCCGCTACGACATGAACGCGCTGTGCCAGAGCTGCCCGCAGTTACAGGGCTTCATTGTACAGACGCCCGCCGGTGAACCTTCGGTCAACTTCGCTGACCCGCTGGCGGTTAAAATGCTGAACAAAGCGCTGCTTGCCCACTATTACGGCGTGGCGAACTGGGATATTCCGGAAGGTTTTCTCTGTCCGCCCGTTCCTGGCCGCGCAGATTACGTCCATCATCTCGCCGATCTGCTTGCAGAAGGTAATGAGGGCGTCGTTCCGCAGCAGGCCACCATTCTGGATATCGGTACCGGGGCAAACCTGATTTACCCCCTGATTGGCGCTCATGAATACCAGTGGCGCTTCACCGGGAGTGAAATCGGCGCAGAGGCCTTCTCCAGCGCGCAGGCGATTATAAACGGAAATCCGGGCTTAAGCCGGGCAATCCGCCTGCGTCGTCAGAAAGATGCAGGTTCGATCTTCAACGGCATTATCCATAAAAATGAACAATACGATGCCACCCTGTGCAACCCGCCGTTCCATGATTCAGCCGCCGCGGCCCGCGAGGGCAGCGAGCGCAAGCGCCGTAACCTGGGTCAGGCAGAGGATGCTGCGTTGAACTTTGGTGGCCAGCAGCAGGAGCTGTGGTGCGAGGGCGGTGAGGTGGCGTTTATCCTGCGCATGATTGCAGAAAGCAAACAGTTTGGCCGTCAGGTGAAATGGTTCACCACGCTGGTTTCGCGCGGCGATAACCTTCCGCCGCTCTACCGTGCGCTAACCGAGGCCGGCGCGGTGAAGGTGGTGAAAAAAGAGATGGCGCAGGGGCAGAAGCAGAGCCGCTTTATTGCCTGGTCGTTTATGGAAAACAACAAACGTCGCAAATAGCACTCCGTCGTAGGCCGGGTAAGGCGAAGCCGCCACCCGGCATCCGCGCTATAAGGTTGGCTCCTGCGGGGGAAGCTGTGCGGTCGGCGAAGGCAGCACCTGATACGTCTGCACCGGCATACGCACATCCGCCAGATCAAAGTGTTTTTTGACCATGCTGTCGAGCGCAAAGCGCACCGTCCACTGCTTCAGCGGCTGGGTAGTGAACGACACGCGAAGGGTAAACGCCGTGTTCGTCAGTCCGACAATCCCGGCAAACGACGGTTCGCCAATCACCAGCCCGCGGATATCTTCCATCTGCATCAGCTCTTCTACCGCATCCCGCAGCGCCTGTTTCGCTTTATCGGCATCCTCATGACGATCGACATCGTAATTCGCCACTACCGAGCCAATCCCGCGCACAAAGTTGGCGAAGGTGGTAATCGATGACCACGGAATGATGTGATAGGCCCCGGTATCCTGACGCACGCCGACCGAACGAATGGACATCCGCTCAACCGTGCCGGTTAACGGCCCAATGGTGACCAGATCGCCCGTGTTCATGCCGTTCTCAAACTGAATAAAAACGCCTGTAATAATATCTTTCACCAGCGTTTGCGAACCGAAGGAAATGGCCAGCCCCAGCGCACCAGCACCCGCCAGCAGCGGGGCGATATTCACGCCGATTTCCGAGAGCACAATCATGATGGTAATGGTGCTGATGATCACCGCCAGCGCGTTGCGGAACAGGGTTAATAGCGTGCGGGCGCGGGCGCTCGGCAGCGGCCTGCCGTGAATATCGGACACCAGCCGGTTCTCGATAAGGCTCGCCAGCAGCGTCCAGCCGACAGCGGAGAAGAACAGGATCAGCGCAATGCGGATTAACACGTCAACGGTTTTCTCCCCCGCGCCGTTGTGCAGCCAGTTCCAGAAATCAAACAGGCTCCAGGCGTTCAGCAGCAGCATGATCGCCACGCAGACGGTCAGAATACGCGCCACCTTCAGCGATACCGACATCCAGCCGTTGACCCGCTTTTGCAGTTCCGGGTAGTTACGCTGCACCTGCGGCGACAGCGTGATGGTTTTCGAGATCCAGCGAGAGAGCAGGCCGGACGCAAAGGCCGCAACGCCAATGATGGCCAGGCTTTTAAACGTCGCCCCCATCATAAACTTCAGGCTGTTGCCCGGATCGAACAGCGAGAAGAAGCACAGCACGATAAAGTACGCGCTTGCCAGCCAGTGCCACACCAGCGCGAAGGCGCGGATAAACAGGCTGAAGAAGGAGAGAGAGCGATCGGCCAGGTGAAGCAGACTTTCGGTGATCGCTTTTTTGTTATGGAAAATCAGATACAGCGCCCAGACGGTAATACAGAGCATGATCAGCACGTTTGCCAGCGCGCCAAACTGGACGTTCACCTGGTTTGAAATAATCGGCACCGCGACCAGCAGGCCGTAGCCTATCAGGCCGCTAAGCACGCTCAGGCGCAGCGCCCAGTATTTCGCGCTTTCATCGTTGATGTTGAAGGGGCGAAGCTCGGGCACGCGCGGGCAAAAGATGACCCGCAGCAGCGCCTTAAAGAACTCGATCAGCGCGAAGGCGTTCAGAAACAGCCCCTGCTGGAAGGCGATGGTTTTGTTACCCGCATTGAGCCGGTCGGCCAGCAGCTGGCCGATAAACAGCGTGAGCGCCAGCAGGAGTAAATCAATAATAAAGGCAGACGCGATCATGGCGGGCAGGTGAAGCCAGCTGCTTTTTTGCTGGTTCTTTTTGCGGCCCCATTGCCCCATTTTGCGATACAGCGGCCAGGCACACAGGCGCACCAGCCAGTAAAAAAGAAAGACTCCGCCCGCCAGCATTAAAAACTGGGTGGCGGCAGTGGAAAACGTCTGTGGATTAAACGGCTTGTGCGGGGAACCAATCAGGTTGCGGTAGAGCTGGGCGAAGCGAGAAGAGAGCGCTTCCCCATACTGACGGCTAACGTCGGTCACGTTCTCCAGCACCGTTTTTTGCTCTTTCACGTCAGGCGGGGTAATGGCCGGCACGGGCTCCTGCGGCGGCGTGGCGGCAACTTTGCGCAGTTGGCCAATAAGCTCCTGCCGCGAGGCGTCGTTTTCCAGAACGTCAGCCAGCGCGCTGTACGCGGCTTTTTTCTGTTCAACGTCAGGCTCCTGAGGCGGGGCGCTCTCCTGCGTCGCAGCGGTTCCGGTGGTGACGCCGGGGATCGCGACGGCGAACGATGGCGCACTAAACAGGCTAAGCAACAGCAGCAGGATCCACGGCACGGCGTCCTCCGGTAAAAATGTCCAACAAAATGATAAGTATAGAGGGCAGGGAGCTAAGGGGGATTTTTGGGAACAATCTGGCGTAAAAAAGCCGGGCATGCCCGGCTCTGCTGAATACTGTGGATCAGGAAACGTGCTGCAGGAACTCCTGCAGGCGCTGGCTCGGCGGGTTCGCGATCAGCTCCTGCGGATTGCCGTCCTCGGCGATGCGCCCTTTGTCGATGAAGATCAGACGCGAAGCCACCTTCTCGGCAAAGCCGATTTCGTGGGTCACGATGACCATCGTCATCCCTTCTTCGGCCAGATCCTGCATCACCTTCAGCACTTCGTGGCGCAGCTCAGGGTCGAGTGCCGACGTAGGCTCATCAAACAGCATCATCTTCGGCTTCACCGCCAGCGCGCGGGCAATCGCCACGCGCTGCTGTTGACCGCCCGACAGCTCGGACGGATAGTGGTGCGCACGCTCCGCCAGGCCAACCTTCGCCAGCAGATCTTTCGCCAGCGTTTCCGCTGCCGCTTTGTTGGCACCGCGCACGCGCAGCGGGCCGAACATGACGTTTTCCAGCGCCGTCAGGTGCGGGAACAGGTAGAACTGCTGGAACACCATGCCTGCTTCCTGACGGATCAGACGTTCGTCCACCTTCGGGTCGTTGACCTTCAGGCCATCGACAATCAGATCGCCGCTGGTGATCTCTTCCAGCTTGTTGATGCAGCGCAGCAGGGTTGATTTACCGGATCCGGAAGGCCCGATAATCACCACCACTTCACCCTGGCTGACGTTCAAATCAATATTGTGCAGCACCTGGGTTGGGCCAAAGTGCTTGGAAACGTTTTTAAATTCAATCACAGGATTTTCATCCTTCTTTCAAGACGACGCAGAACAAAGCTCAGAACCAGCGTGATGATCAGGTAAACAACGGCCACCGCACTCCAGATTTCGAGCGCGCGGAAGTTGCCGGCAATGATCTCCTGGCCCTGACGGGTCAGTTCAGCAACGCCGATAACGATGAACAGCGACGTGTCCTTAATGCTGATGATCCACTGATTACCCAGCGGCGGCAGCATGCGGCGCAGCGCCAGCGGCAGAATAACGTGGCGAATGGTTTCGCGACGGGAAAGCCCCAGGGCCAGCCCGGCTTCGCTGAAGCCTTTATGAATCGACAGTACGGCGCCGCGGGTGATTTCCGCAATGTACGCGCCGGAGTTGATCATAATGGTCACGACCGCGGCGCTGAACGGGTCAATGCGCAGATCGTTGAAGGCCATTGGCAGGGCGAAGTAGATGAACATGACCTGTACGACAATTGGCGTACCGCGGATCACTTCGATGAAAACCAGTGCGATGTGGTTTGCAATCCAGCCGCCGTAGGTGCGGGCGAAACCGGCGACAAGGCCGATAATCAACCCGCCAACCAGACCGAGGACCGAAATCCACAGGGTCATTTTGGCGCCTTCAAGCAAGAGAGGAATGGCAGGCCAGATGGCGCTCCAGTCAAACTGCATGATGTATTCCTGTATACCGTGGTGAAAACTAAAATGAGTCAGAGGGCTGACTCAAATTGTAGGCCCGGTAGGCGCAAGCGCCACCGGGCATTACAGTACCTGATAATTCAGGCTGGATTATTTAGGTTCAGTACCGAACCATTTTTTATAGATTTCGTTGTACGTACCGTTCTCTTTCAGGGTTTTCAGCGCGCCGTTCACCTTGTTGCGCAGCTCGTCGCTGCCTTTCGGGAACGCGATGCCGTACTGCTGTGCTTCCAGAGAGTCACCAACCGCTTTGAACTTGCCGTTGCCCGCCGTTTTGATGAAGTACAGGATGTTAGGCGTGTCGTGCAGAACCGCGTCAGCACGGTTAGTACCGAGCTCCATATAGGCGTTGTCGATGTTAGGGAACTGACGCAGGTCTTTGGTTTTGATATTTGCTTTTGCATAATCAACGGAACCGGTGCCGCTCTTCACCGCAACCACTTTACCGTCGAGATCTTTCACGCTTTTTACGTCGTTATTATCCGCTTTGACCATCACCAGCAGGCCGCTTTTGTAGTAGCCGTCGGAGAAGTCGATCGCTTTTTTGCGTTCGTCAGTAATGGTGATACCCGCCAGCGCCAGATCAACGTTTTTGGTCTGCAGTGCCGGGATGATGCCGCTGAAGTCCATCGGCTTCAGGGTGTAATCCAGTTTGAGTTCTTTTGCGACCGCAGCCCACAGATCCACGTCAAAACCAACGTATTTATCACCCTGTTTGAATTCAAACGGAACGAACGCCGTGTCGGTCGCTACAACCAGTTTGTCGGCGGCATGGGATGACACCGCAAAAGCCAGGGTAAGTGCAGCCAGTGAAACTTTTAATACAGACTTCATAGCATTTCCTTTTATATCCACGGGGCGATCCCCTGCGAGAACAAGTTGCACAATGAAAAAAACGTGCCAACTTTACAAGCTCTTGTTTTGCAAAGGGGAGTGCGTCACGCATTGCACAATAATCGTGGCAATGGCGATGTTATGCACCAAACTGGAGCACCGTTTTGGTGCGCATCATTCAGGGCATTTGACGTGGTGCTATTTAGCGCAAATTCAGACGAAAAAACAATCTTCTATTAACGGTTGTGTGAAGTGATTATTACATTTTGTTCACTTTTGCAGGTGTGGCGGCAAAAAGTGTGCACCATAAACGTGCAAAACCCTCGCATGACGCGAGGGTTTGATTTGAAATCCGTATGGATTACTCGATGTTAGACTCAATGAACCACAGGAACTGATCCAGATCGCGAGACGCGGCGGTGAAGATATCAGCGGTATCTTCGTCCTTCGCTTCGCCAATCGCTTTACGTACGTCATTTGCCACAATCGCGTAGCGGTCAGCCAGCTCTTTCAGGTGATCCTGAACGGTATGAATATCCAGCGGGTAGCTTTTCAGTGGCGTTTTGCTGTTGATCACCTGCGTGGTACCTAGGGCAACGCCGCCCAACTGCACGGCACGTTCTGCCATGGTATCCAGATGCGTAACCAGTGCCGTGCGGAATCCGTCCAGCATTTCATGAACGGCAATAAAGTTGGCACCGCGCATATTCCAGTGTGCTTGTTTGGTGATCAGCGAAAGATCGATGAATTGGATCACCTGGCGATTCAGCAACTCAATCGTCGCTTTCTTGTCGCTATCCGATACATCGTTACGGGTATAAAGCAGATTAGACGCTTTCGTTTTCACCAGTTTAGCGGTACTCATAATCTCATATCCTCTTGATGTGTGTGTCCCAGGTAATTACGGAACTAAGTATAGCACCTGATTTTTTCTCTGCGATTTGGCGCTGCCTATCGGTTTAATAGCGAGAAGGACGTTGAGTTTATAAGTGCATGAATAATAGTGATTATTTTAAAATTGATGCAGATCAATCTTAATTTGATATGCATTCCTGGTTTCGGGGGGATATTTCTGCAGTATGACAAAGTATGTCAGAAATTATAATAACGACGGCACCAGACTTTATTCTGCATGACGGTGACGCCATGCAGAATATACGCCATTAATTGACGTCCACGTTATGGACTTTTGGCTCCGGGCGCATGGTAAGCGTCGACCCCATTGACGCTGCGATAATGGAACAAAGCGCCAGCGTCTGGGTAAAGGTGAGGGTTTCGCCGAGGAAAACCATTCCGGAGATGGCCGCCAGCGCGGGTTCCATGCTCATCAGGGTGCCGAAGATTCGCGTGGGCAGACGCGTCAGGGCAATCATCTCCAGCGAGTAGGGGAGCGCCGTCGAGAGAACAGCAACCGCCAGCCCAACCGGCAGGATTGACCACTGCCAGATGGACTCCGTGGCCTGCGCCATACCGATCGGGACAAAAATAATGGCGGCAATCAGCGAGCCAAGGGCAACGGTCGCCGGGCCGTGCTCTTCCCCGGCACGCTGCCCGGTAAGAATGTAGACGGCCCAGCAGGCACCCGCGCCCAGCGCCAGCGCTGCACCCGTCAGATCTATCTGCGTTACGTCCTGGCCCAGCGGCAGCAGGAACCAAAGCCCGAGAACGGCTAATATTACCCAAATGAAGTCAATCGGCCGGCGGGAGGAAAAGAGGGCTACCGCCAGCGGCCCCGTGAACTCGAGGGCAACGGCGATCCCAAGGGGGATAGTCTGTATGGAGAGATAGAACATATAGTTCATACCGCCGAGCGCCAGTCCGTAGAACAGGAGAGGCAAGCGCTGCTCTTTTTTGAAACGCAGCCGCCAGGGCTTAAAAATGACGACGAGGATCAGAGTGCCTAACGCGATACGCAACGCCGTAACGCCGGGTGCGCCTACCAGCGGGAAAAGCGATTTCGCCAGCGATGCGCCACTTTGGATAGACATCATCGCTATCAATATTACGACAACCGGCATCCAGACCGACGTCCTGCGGGATAACCCAGGCATCCTTTCTCCTGTCAATTTTGTCAAATGAAGTAAAAAACGCAGTGTAAATGAAATAAGCGGCTACGGTTGAGCTACTGTTGAAAAAAATCCAGGAGAAATCCGTAAAATGGACAGGCACTGGTGGATTTATCATCGAAAAGATTAGGAATAATCTGGATGAATGTAACGGTGAGGTCGCGCAAAATCAGCGTTGAGACGTGAAAAACGGGCGAGATTTGAATAAGATAGCTGATTCTGGAAACGTTCTGTTACAGGAAAGGCTTCATTAGACATCACGAATCTCAAAGAGTTTCACAAGATTTTTTGATATATTTAAAACTTACGGATTTACTTGAAGCACATTTGAGGTGGTTATGAAAAAAATTGCATGTCTTTCAGCACTGGCCGCTGTTCTGGCTGTTTCCGCAG